>QWCQ01000997.1_pt1 | contig 12691 bp, 13 predicted proteins | sample 1972701 | NCBI WGS metagenome assembly QWCQ01 (sample SAMN09866704, study PRJNA288562) | Human gut metagenome isolate pre4_stool, whole genome shotgun sequencing...
GACAGCAAATGGTACGCATCCTCCGTAGGCTATATGGAGAAAAAAGGTTTAATCAACGGCTATCAAGACGGCATCTTTAAACCGCAAAAAACCATTACCCGCGCGGAATTTGCCCGCATTTTGGCAGGGTATGCCAGTCTCCAACCCATGCAAGGGGGAAGCCCTTACAAAGACGTAAAAAGCGATCACTGGGCGAGCGGTTACATCGCCGCTGTGGAAAGCGCCGGTTTAATGAGCGGACGAGGCGACGGACGCTTTGCGCCTTCTGCGAACATTACCCGCCAGGAAGTATGCGCCGCCCTCAACAAAGCCCTGGGCCGGGAAGCCAACAAAAACTTCCTCGATACCTATGCCGTCAATTCCTTTAAAGACGTGAAGAAAGATATGTGGAGCTATTACCAAATACTGGAAGCCACAGGACAACCTCAATAAGAAGAAAAGCCCGATGCGTCGGGCTTTTAGTTAGGGATTTTATTCTTTAATATTAAATCGGCATGAAGGTATTAAATTTTATGCCGATTTTCAAATGTCAATTTTCCCTATAAAGTTGCATAAATCAAGACGGTTTGTATCTTTAACTTTGCATCTGGAGCTTTTTCTGATTGAACTGCAAAAATCGTCTCTATAAAAATTCTTATTATTCCTGGTTCAATTTCTTTAATACCCATGCACTTCCTAACAAGCTTAACGAATGAGTCCACATTAAGTTCTTCTGGCTGCGATTTTGTAAAAGTTTCTCTAGTTTAGTTGATTTCTGTTGATGGTCATATTCTCCCTTCGCTAGCCCAAATAAAAGCAATGTTTCGATTAAAAAAGAAGGCGGAAATAGATTCGTCTTAAGAAATATGGAGAGATTAAGTTATAGAATGTGTGACAGAAAAATTACACGAAGTGCAATGTGATCAGGGGTGCAGTATGGGATTTTCATATGATAAATTATGTAAAGAATAATGAATGAAAAGATGAATAAACTGGACTTACAAAAAGTCATAAGTGCAACTCCTCACACCATAGCTAAAATGGGACGAGATTAAAGAAGAAAGGTTAGAAGACTATGGAAAATAAAGTGAAGAAATTTTCTAAAATTATATTAAGGCTTTTTATTTTGCTACTGACAATCGCCATCTTCACTGGTGGGATTATGCTTGCCCTGTCACTCATTTTTTACGGAAAAACCTATTTTAACAGCGACTATAAAAATGCAAACCTAGTGATGTTAATGGGAACTACAGGTCAACTATTGGCGGCCATCTTGTTTGTAAAATTTATTTTGAAAAAGAAAAGTGACTACATCTTTTTTAAGAGAGAAAGCCTTGCCAAAACCATTAGCATTGGACTTTTCCTCGGATTCCTGCAAATTTCAATTTATGTCTTATTAGACTTGGGAAGGGGAGCCCTTGGATACAGTGGAAGTAACTATGGCAATTTCAATTTGATTTTTCTTGCCTACTTTATAGCATTTTTTATCCAGTCAACATCAGAAGAAGTCTTGGTAAGAGGAATCCTAACGAGAGTTCTACGTGATAGATTTGGAAGAAATGTTGCAATTCTACTTCCTTCGGTTTTTTTTGGACTTTTGCACCTGGGTAATGAGGGAGTTACGATTTTGTCCACTCTTAACACAATCCTAGTGGGCATATTCTTTGCAAAATTACTATTTTACAAAGAAAATATTGTGTTGACCTCTGGAGTTCACGCAGGTTGGAATTTCTCCATGGCAATGATTTATGGTTTAAACGTAAGTGGTTTTAATGGATTTGATAGCTTACTTAACTTTAAAATTTTAAATTATAACTTGTACGATGAAATATATGGACCTGAGGGTAGTATACTAGTAACATTTATTGAAATAATCAGCATTCTTGCTATATTTTACTTAGAAAGAAGAAAGAAAGTAAGAAATATAAGAAAATAGTATATTCAAGAATTCAACCTTATCAAAACGGATACTCTCCTTAATGGAGTAAAGAAGTAGTTGACATGGTTGTAGAGAAGGCGGAAATTTATAAAAAATAGTGAAAAGGCTATGAGCATTAAACTCATAGCCTTTTCTTTTGCTATCTAAAGACTTTCTAAATGAGTTTTTCTAAAGCCCCTAATTCAATGTGCATCATGTCGGGCTTTTTTATGGGGAAAGTGAGTACTCGGTTTTTGTCCATGTTCGGAGGCTATGCTATAATAAATGAGATAGATTGGAGGCATTATGAATTTACACATGGATTTGCATACGCATACCATCGCCTCCGGACACGCTTATTCCACTCTTAGAGAGAATATAAACGTCGCCAAACAAAAAGGATTGACGATTCTCGGAACCAGTGACCACGCCAAAGCCATGCCGGGCGTTTTCAGTAATGCGGTATTTGCAAACTACCGCGGAATTCCCCGGATCATCGACGATATACACGTGCTTTGCGGCGTAGAAGCCAACATTTTAAATCCGCAAGGGGAAATCGACATCGATCTCGACGGAGGTCGCGTAGATTATGCCATCGTAAGCTTGCATCGCCAATGTTACAGTTCCAAAACCAAGGAAGAAAACACACAGGCCATTATTAAAGCCTGTAGTCATCCCTTGGTGAGAATTGTCGGCCACCCGGACGATCGACGTTTTCCTTTAGATTACGATCTGCTCTCGGATTATATCGTAGAGCGAGATCTTTTTTGTGAGGTCAATAATTCATCTTTGAAAGTTAATGGGCCGCGTCAAGGGGCAAGGGAAAACCTAAAGGTACTATTGCCGTTAGGAAAAGAAAAAAACATGAAAGTCATCGTGGGCAGCGACGCTCACATGGATGTGGAAGTGGGGAACTTCGATTTGGCGAGGGAACTCCTGGAAGAATTGGACTATCCCGAAGAGTTGATCGTCAACACCTGGAAGGACGAAGACATACTTTCCGCATTTACGCTAATGGAAAAATAAGGAGGAACAATGGATAACGTACGCGTACGCTTTGCGCCGTCGCCGACGGGATATCTGCACATCGGCGGATTGAGAACGGCCGTTTACAACTATCTTTACGCGCGACAACATAACGGAAAATTTTTACTTCGCATCGAAGACACGGACAGAACCCGTTTTGTAGAAGGAGCCATCGAAAACCTCATTCGCTCCTTAACATGGGCAGGCCTTGAAATCGACGAAGGCGTCATGATGGAAAACGGCGAAGTTGTAGAAAAAGGCGATTGCGGCCCATACATTCAATCGAAACGTCTCGATATTTACAAAAAATACGTAGACCAACTTTTGGAATCCGGCCACGCTTACTACTGCTTCTGCACAAAAGAACGGTTAGACAACTTGCGGGAAGAACAAAAAATAAAAGGCAAAGTACCCCGTTACGACGGCCTTTGCCGCGGCGTCTCCATGGAAGAAGCAAAAAAACGCATCGCCAATGGAGAAGATTACGTCGTGCGTTTAAAACTTCCTCACGACCGCGACATTTCCTTTGAAGACGAAGCCCGCGGCACCATCACCATTAACAGCAACGAAATGGACGATCAAGTGCTCATGAAAAGCGACGGCTTCCCCACCTACCACATGGCCGTCGTCGTCGACGACCACTTAATGGGCATTACCCACATTATTCGCGGGGAAGAATGGCTTCCTTCTACACCGAAACACGTGTACCTTTACGAAGCCCTGGGCTGGGAAGTACCGACCTACATTCACCTCCCCGGCGTTTTAAACAGCGATCACAAAAAACTTTCCAAACGCCAAGGCGACGTGTCCGTAGAAGACTTCCGCGGCCACGGCTACCTGCCCGAAGGCCTGGTCAACTATTTGGCCCTCGTCGGCTGGTCGCCTGAAGACAATCAGGAAATCTTCAGCATGGACGAGCTTATTAAAGCCTTCGACACCAAGCGCATCGCCAAAACCGGCGGCGTCTTCGACGTGAAAAAACTGGATTGGGTCAACAGCCATTACATGAAAGAACTTTCCGCCGACGAACTCCTGGATATGGCCATGCCCTATATCGAAAAAGCGGGACTCTTTACAAAAGAAGACGTGGAAAAAAATCCCGAACACTACCGCGTCTTAATGGAAACCATTCAAGACGGCTTGGATCGATTGGAACAAGTTCCTGAAGCCTGCGGCTTCCTTTACGACGACTACGAGGTAACAGAAGAAGCGGCACTCGAGCAATTAAAATCCGAATCGGCGCCGAAAGTAATCGAAGGACTCCAAGAAATCCTCGGCGAAATGGACGAGATCACCTTGGAAGAAGCCGGCAAACTCATGAAACAAGTACAAAAGATAAGCGGCGTCAAAGGAAAGAACCTTTACATGCCCGCCCGCGCCGCCATGACGGGAAACGTCCACGGCCCGGAACTCAGCAACATTATTTATCTTTTGGGAAAAGACGAGATATTAAAGAGATTAGAAAAAGCAAAAAGCTATTTCGCATAAAAGAGATCTTGTCCCGATGAGGTGACTCCATAAAATCGGATTTAATCGAGTAAGCAATATGCTTGCTCGATTTTTTTTACATAATGTTCGTTCTACGGTGATAGTAAAAAGATAGCCATATAAGGGTATGGAAAAGCCGGATCTTTAAAAATTATCTGAGAGATAGAAAACTTCTTGGTATAGTAATGTTAAATCCCGTGGATAACGAGAAACTGTGTCACAGAAGAAAAATAAAGGCGTCGATGTCATATATTAATCTAGGAGAACCGCTGCTCTATGTACTGAACATAAATTGGATTAGACATTGATTTAGGTTATATGCGACTATTAAGGAGTTTATTGAAGATCGGGCTCGTTTTTGTTTTCTTAAAAAAACTTCATCACCGATCCTATAAAAGCTTTCATCATTTACACAAAACCGTTGTTAAAACAACATACGCAAATTCCTTTTAGGTTTACAATAAAGAAAAGTGAGAAGTGAAAGGAGTTATGGACATGGCAAAAAAACTTGATTTAAATAAAACAGTCTTCGAGTTGACGCAGGAGTATCCGGAGCTTGTCGAGATGATGGCGGGTCTTGGTTTTACCGAGGTTGCGAAAAAGCCTATGCTGCATTCTGTGGGCAAAATGATGACGATCCCGAAGGGCGCTAAGCTGAAGAAAATTTCAATGATGGATGTAGTGACTACTCTAATGAGTAATGGATTTGAACTTATCGGCGATATACCGGATATAGAGACTGTATCGAGAGTTGAAGGAAAGGAAGAAAAAACGAAGAATCCTTCCACAGGACGTAAAGAGCAAATAAAAGCTTATTTGAGAAGGCTTGGTGATGGAGAAGAGCTGGAAGAAGTCAGAAAAGATTTTGTCCGTGATTTTGGAGAAGTCGAGGCGTCCGAGATTATGGAAGCGGAACAGGAATTATTGAAGGAAGGCACGCCGCTCAATGAGGTACAGCGCCTATGTGATATTCACTCTGCGCTATTTCACGGGTCCACTACGGAAGAGAAAATTGCCAATGCCGAAAAGGAAGTCGAAGCTTCGATTTTAAGAAAAAATGCTCAAGAGGAATTAAAGAAGAAAGATCAATTCCCTGAAAAGGATTATACAGATAAAAACGTAAAGGCTTCAGAACTCGCAGCAATTCCCGGGCATCCGCTTGACACGTTGAAGAAAGAAAATGAGGCATTGTCGACATTGCTTGCGAAATTTAAAGAAAGCAAAGATGAATCGCTCCTTTCTGAAATTCGTCAACTTTCAATTCATTACGCCAAGAAGGGAGATCTCCTCTATCCTCTGCTGAAAGTTAATTATGGAATATCCGGCCCTTCTGATGTGATGTGGACGGTAGACGATGAAATTCGAGATGAGCTGCGCACCCTTGCGAGTGAAAGAGAGCATGGCAAGGAATGGAGCGCCGAGCTTGAAGCCGTGCTTACTCGTGCTGAGGAGATGATTTATAAAGAACAGAATATTTTGTTCCCCATTTGTGCCGTTAATTTTACAGAACAGGATTGGTACGGCATTTATCGGGATTCCAAGGACTATTCTGTTTGCTTCGGTATTGAGCAGGAGATTTGGGAAGAAGCCGAAAATACAGTGACGACCGTGGCGGCCGCCTCGGAAGGAGAGATTGTCATGCCGGGAGGGCGCTTGACCATAGAGCAGCTTACTGCACTTTTGAACACGATTCCCATGGAGATCACATTTGTCGATGCAGATAATATTAATCGATTCTTCGACGAAGGAACGAAGGTGTTCAAACGTCCTCTCGCATCACTGAACCGTGAGGTTTTCTCTTGTCATCCGCCGAAAATCGAGCCGATGGTGCGTCAGATTATAGGTGATTTCAGAGATGGCAATCGCGATCTTGTAGAGGTTTGGATGGAAAAAGAGGGGCGGACAATGCTTGTTAAATATATGGCCGTACGAGACGGGGCCGGCAAGTACCTAGGCACCCTGGAACTGGTACAAGATATGGAATTTGCGAAAGAACACTTCCTTGGAAAAGAAGCATAAAATTGCACAAAAAAATTCTCTGCTAAGATTAAAGGCAGAGAATTTTTTTGTGGAAATGGTGCATTAATTGATTTCGGTATCTTCTTTTTTATTCCATGGGACATGGCTTGTCCTCGAGATAAAAAAGATCATCCGCTTCTACGGGAGGTAATGGATACGATCGAACGGCTATTTATTCATTATGAACAGTCTCCGTCAATATGAATTTATTTTTTCGATAAGTTATAAGCCCTTCCTCCTGCATTTTAGAAAGTTCTTTTGACATGGCACTGCGATTTACTGCGAGGTAATCAGCAAGTTGTTGACGATTAAACGGTATGGTAAATTGCGGACTTCCGTGCTCCAGTGCCTGCTCGGACAGGTATGACAGGAGTCGGTCTCGTAGAGATTTGGATGCGGTATGCATCATACGGGAGGACATATTCAAATTGTTTTGAGCGGAGATGCGAAGCATATTCTGAATGATACGCTTATGATAGGCGCATCCTTTTTGGCAGGTCGTCAGAATGTTGTGCATTTTCAAAAAGATTACTTTAGTGTTCTCTGTAGCGACGACATCACACAGAAGTTCCTTTCCGGGTATAGCCGCGTAGTTTTCCGCAAAAACCTCTCCCCTACCGATGTGTCCGAATATGATGCTGTTTCCCCAATAGAGATTAACCACGATATTGACGCTACCGGATTCTATAAGCCCGATCTCGTTGACGGGCGATCCGGCTCGGAAGATGACATCGTTTTTTTGGAATCTGCGCTCACTTGCCCCTAGGCAGTGGAGGAGCTCTGTTATTTCGTCTTCTCTAATACCGCGAAAAAGCTGCGTGTTTGCCAGAAAAAATGTATTCATAAAACCTCCAATTAGTTGCTGTGCCAACATACATGTTGCAACAATCGTACTACAATATAAATAGAAAGTCGATAGAGAGGAGTAAAAAACATGGGAAGTGTCAATATAAAGGGAAAAACGATCATTAGCGATACCCTAAGCCGATATTTCGAAGCAATGGAAGTATTTTATGGAATCGGCATGCATCGGTTCGGATGTCCTGCCTCCAGGGGGATAGTCTAGAGGAGGCATGCGCCGTCCATGGGTCGACATTATAAAGGTCGTAAAATCTATTAATGAAAAATAACCGAGACAGGGAAGTGATGAAATGAAAGAAAAAACAGGTAAAGTCTTTTCCATAGGAAAGGATAATCCGGCGATTCCGGGATGTACCGTATCGAGAGAGATTGCCGGAGGAGTCAATGCAATCACATATTTTTCCCTTGCTCAAAATACCGATATCAGTGCGGAAATTTATCCTTATCACAAACTGATCATCGTTGCGGAAGGAAGTGTGGAGGTTTACGGAAATGACGGCTTTTCACAAATGTTGCAAGCAGGGGATGGGATCTTAATATTGACGGAGGTTCCTGTAGGAATACGAACGGCAGAAGGTAGCATATACACAGAAGTATGCGTAGGAAAGGAGACCATAATGAACGAATTAGTCAAAGCAGGAGAAGTTTTTAAGCTGGGAGATCTTGTACCCTATGCGGAAGGCAAGATCGTCAACATGGACGTGGTGCACAATGACAAGATGAAGCTTGTCATTATGGCCTTTGATGAGGGGACGAGCCTTTCCGAACACGCCGCTCCCGGCGAGGCAATGATCTTTGCTTTGGACGGCGAGGCAATGATCGGATACGAGGGAGAAGATCATATAATTCGTGCCGGTGAAAATTTTCACTTTGCCAAGGGCGGCCTGCATTCAGTAAAATCGACAAAGAAATTTAAGATGGCTCTTCTTCTTACCTTGGAATAATAAAAAAGGAGGTTATCATAGTGAAATACAGAGTAAATGAAAGCTGCATCGGATGTGGTCTTTGCGAGGGGATATGCCCGGAAGTATTTTCTATGACAGATGAAGGCATAGCAAAGGCTATTGAAACAGAAGTACCTGCGGATTCAGAAGCCGCGGCAGAGGAAGCGAAGGATAGTTGCCCGGTAGGTGCAATAGAAGAAGCATAAAAAGCAGATGTTGTGAATTGGAGATAAACGTTTATGAAGGAATATCGAGACATCTGACTTGCGGAGAAACCGAAAAAGGATGTTTTTGTCCACAAATTTAAGGAAAATTCGATTATGTTCGATAACCACAGAGAAAGAGAGTGGAAATAATGAAAAAGCAAATTAAGAACAATGTGTATTGGGTCGGAAAAATTGACTGGGAACTTCAAGAATTTCACGGAACAGAATACTCCGTGCACAATGGATCCAGCCAAAATGCTTATTTGATCAAAGAAGAAAAGACGGTACTAATCGACACTGTATGGACTCCCCATAAAGAAGAATTTGTAAAGAATTTAAAGAGTGAAATCGACCTGAAGGAAATTGACTATATCGTTATTAACCACGGAGAACCCGATCATTCAGGGTCTTTATTAGAAATTATGGAGGAAATTCCAAATACTCCGATTTTCTGTACAGTCAACGGTAAAAAATCCCTTATAGGACAATACCATCACCCGGAATGGGACTATAGAGTTGTAAAAACAGGGGATTCTGTGGATATAGGAAATGGAAAGCAATTAGTGTTTGTAGAAATGAGAATGCTTCACTGGCCGGATTCAATGGCAACTTATTTGACCAGAGACAATATTTTCTTTTCCAACGATGCCTTCGGTCAGCACTATGCCTTAAGTGAACTCTTTAATGACAAGGCAGACCCGACCATTCTATGGAATGAAGCTATGAAGTACTATGCGAACATTTTAAATCCTTTTTCTCCTTTTGCTAGAAAGAAGATTGAAGAAATTGTGGCTATGAACTTGCCCATAGACATTATCGCAACAAGCCACGGTAGTATTTGGAGAGAAAATGCCCTTGAAATAATAGAGAAATATGCAGAATGGGCAGATGCTTATAAGGAAGATCAGGTCACTATTATCTATGACTCCATGTGGGGAGCTACCAAAAAAATTGCCCACAAAATTGCAGATGATATAAGAGAACTTTCCCCGTCAACCAGGACAAAAGTTCTCTCTGTAGCAGAAATGGACAGAAATGACATAATGACTGAAGTTTTTAAATCGAAGGCCATAGCTGTAGGCTCTCCCACAGTCGGACAATCTGCGATTACTACGATTTCAGGCTGGTTACACTTCCTTCAAGAACTTAAATTTAAAGACAAAGTAGCGGGAGTTTTTGGGTCTTACGGATGGTCCGGAGAGGGAAATAAAGTTTTACGAGAAGAACTGGAAAAGGCAGGGTTTAAACTTATAGACGAAGAATTAAAAGCTTCTTGGATGCCCGATGATGAATTCTTAAAAGGAACTGAAAAGTTCTCTAAAGCCCTGCTTGATGCGTCGACATTTGAAGATAAAGACAAAAATTAAAAATAGGTCATGTGCCCTGACTCCGAAAGGCTGGATTTTTATGTCCGACTTTGGGGTCAGGCACTTTTTAATTTACACGGACCCCAATCCTTTCCATTTTAACGCTTTTTAGTCCTAACAACCCCAGATTTGTGTTGGGCTGTGTTGCGGAGAGAATTATTATGAGTCGAGCTACTAGCAAAGAGATCTTTTAGATTCGTCGCGGAAAGAGACGTTCTGTTTCAGGCGATGTATTTTGCCGTCGCAAGGTGAGCGTCAGATTTTATTTCTCGCTGGAGAATAACTTCTGCTGGCGCCAGACAATAATCAGGAAAATGCCGAAGGCATTTTTCGTTATAGTGCCGGCCGGAAAGGGAGATGGGGCGCGCGGGGAAGAGGGAAACGCGGCCTTTGCCTCTGAGCCCTTTCCCTCTTCCCTGCGAAAAGATTACACGGGTTGTATGAAACCGATTAGACAGCAGTTTTGCGTGTGAACGTATTTTTTGAAAATCGCTATCATTCGAAATATAATTGGAGTAGATGATGTTGGCATTTTTGAAAGTGTGAGGCGATGAGTATGCTTTTGGTAGAAGTGATCGTCTTGTGTTCTCTTTTGTTCGCCTTATGTTTTTTAGGCACGGGCACGGACGAAAAGAATTTAAAATATTTTAGTTCTTATCCCGACGAGGTTCAATTGCGTCTTAAAGAAATGGAGGAATACCGGGGAAAATGGAAGGAATCTAATTTTTTCGTTGCGTTCATCGCTAATTTCGTAGTGTTCGCCCTTTTGCTTCTCATCTTCGGACGTTTTATTCGCCGAGATAATTTTTTGGAAAATGTCGTTTCTCTTCTGATCTTAGGGGAAGTGCTGAATGTGTTTGATCTCGTGGTGATCGATTTATTTTGGTGGCGGAACACAAAGCGCATCAGGTTTTCAAAAATTCCTGAAAAGGCTCTTTATCAAAACCCGAAAAAGCATGTCGACGCTTTTGTAAGGGGCTTGGTGATGTATGCTTTGGTCGCTTTACTCGACGGTTATCTCTTAACGTTATTTTAGATTTTTTCAGGAGGTGACATGTGTGAAGTGGTTGTATTTTTTTGACGATAAGATTAAACCTGTTACCATGCGGGGAAAGTATTATTGCAAACCGGAAGACACGGGCATGTTACATAGCGGCATGAGCTGTATTCGCGAGTATGATGTTAATTTATGGTTTTACACGAAAAACAGCAACACCATCGCCTTTGACAGCGGCCATTTGAATTTTAATGGTATCGATTCGGAGTTTCAGAAGATTCAGATCGATCCGAAAAGGATTAAGCATTTGTTTTTAACGCATCTAGACACGGATCACGCCGGGGGAATGGACAGTAGCGGGCGGATTCTTTTCCCCGAGGCGCAGGTGTATATGGGCGCGGAGGAAATGCGCTACATGACCGGAGACGTTCGAAGAAAGGGTATTTTCCGCAATTGCGTGCACATCGCCGACGGCTGGACGCCCATTAAGGGCAACGGGGTTTTCGAGGTCGAGGGCATCAAGGTGGAAGCTATTCCCGTGCCGGGGCACACCGTAGGGCACACGGTGTATGTCGTCGATGACAAGATTCTCGTATCGGGAGATTGCCTCGCCGTCAATGAAAATGGCGGCTATGCTTTTTTCGATTTTTTCACTCAAGATCCCCCTCGCAATAAAAAGTCCCTCGCCGCGCTGAAAGAGAAGTTAAAGGGATATTCTCTCGAGTATGTTTGCACGGGCCACAGCGGCATGCATCCTTATTCGGAACAGATTTTTGCCCATATCGACGAAAGCGCCGTGTTCGGCAAGGCGACGCCTTTTCATCAAGACGGGGAATACAATCCTTTTGTCGAAAAAAAGTAGAACGACGAAAACCTCCTCTACATTGGATAGAGGAGGTTTTACCATTTGCTGAGTATATCGTGATGCCCGATATCGAGGAGAAAAACGAGTTCGTTATTTTCGTAGAACCAAATAATGCGAATATCCATTGTGACGGAAGATTCCCAAATACCGTCGGCGCCCTGAATCTTTTTGGTTCTTAACGAGGGATGGGTGGGATTTTCTACGAAAAATTTAAGTTTCTGTTGCGTTTGCTTTTTTTCACTATCGGAGAGTTTATTGTAATGTTTTTTAAATGCCTTTGAGTACGTAATTTTATAAGGCATTATTTGTCTAGCGCCTCGAATAGGGAATCGATGGAATCAAAGACGGGTTGCGTTCCATTTTTTATGGATTCTTTGATTTCTTGAACTTCCGCTTTTAAATTTTTAATAACATGTTCGGGATAAATTGCCACGGGAACGAGGATAATTTTTCCATTCTCTTCCATGACTTCAAATTGGTCGCCTTGATTTAATTCCATAGAGTTTACGATATCTTTCGGAATCGTAACTTGCGATTTCGCCTTCAGTTCTACTAACATGTTATAGCATCCTTATTAGAAATTCAAACTTTCTAACCAAATCTTAATCGGTAATAAGAAAATAGTCAAGGGTTGGGTCAGAAGAAATGGTATCGGCGTTTTTCTTCTTAATATTTCCGAGTAAAATTTTTTAAAAACAGAATAAGGGTTTGGTTTTTGGGAATATATAACAAACGAAGAAAATGTTTTTTTATGATGTAAGAGTTTCTGAAGCAGGTGATGATGATGTTTCGCGTGAAGAATAAAAGTCTGCTCTTGTTTGCCGGGGCGGTATGGTTTATGGCGGGGTTTAATGTGGCGCGTCTCGGCGTCATATCCTATGGCAATATTGGGGGCGCGTGGTATTTGCATCCTCTTTCGCTGGTGATCTTCGCTCTTTTCGGCAGAATGTTTTTTAATATGACGGAAAGCCACACGGAGCGTATATTGGACTATGGCGAGGCGAAGCCGTTTTGGTATTTC
>QWCQ01001002.1_pt1 | contig 12623 bp, 10 predicted proteins | sample 1972701 | NCBI WGS metagenome assembly QWCQ01 (sample SAMN09866704, study PRJNA288562) | Human gut metagenome isolate pre4_stool, whole genome shotgun sequencing...
ATAAAGTCTTTAGTTTGCTCAAGGTAAGCTAAAAGTTCGTTTTGCTTTGGAAGGTCCTTTTTGGCGTAATCATATGATGCTTTAAGCTTTTTAGATCTAGAATAATTTGCCTCGACATTTTCCCAAGGCGTTTTTAGTGGATCAATACTTATTACTGTCTCTTGGTTATTATTATAATAATCTAAAAGCTCAACCTCATTGTCTCCTTTATTAATCTTATATACATTAGCAGCTAGTAAATCTCCTCTTTTCTTAAACTTATCGATAGAATCTTTCTTATCCAAATTAGACCTAAGGATCTTTACTTTCTTATCCACTGACTTAATGCTAGAATTTATTTTCTTATTTAAATCTGATTTTTTCTGATTTAATCTATCATGAGTCTTGTTTGTAGTGAAAAATTTCTCAATTGACTCACTCATTGTATCATTTTCTTCCTTATCAAAAGCTAAATGAGTAAAATTAATGCTGTGAAAGTCTTTGATTTTTATATTATCTTTGTACACAAAACTAGATAGATTATTGTTTCTTATGTCTTCAGCTAATTTTTTTAAAAGTTTATCTAGATTTCTTTTTTCATCTTCACTTACAAGCCCCCAATTAATTCTCTCGTCAATTCCTGCCCTAAAAACTAGTTCTTTACCTACAGTAGGAGAAAAGCCAGTATAATTTTGATGGAAGATTTTGTATGGAACTTGCTCATCTGAAAGCCTCTGATCTAGAGTTTTTATATCTAGCTTAAAATCATCCTTCGTGATATCTTCTTTCTCATCCTCAATAAATTCATACTTAAGTGAAGGAAAAATTTCTCTAACTGAAGACATCTGACTATTTACTCTTTTTATTGCATCTATTATCTTATAATTTTCATCTACAAGGATAATATTCGAATATTTGCCCATTATTTCTATTATAAGTTTCTTTGAAGTATCAAAGCCCATTTCATCAATTGAAGATATTGAAAATATAACAACTCTATCTAGGCCCTTTTGACTTATATCAATAATTTTCCCTTGATTTATATGTTTTCTTAGAACCATACAGAAATTAGGTGGTACATCTGGGTTTTCATATTTTATATTTGTTAAATTAATTCTAGCTTCATTATTATTTGCACTTAAGAGCAATTTATAATTTTTACCCATAGAATAAATATTAAATACAATATCATTTTTGGAAGGTTGACTGATTTTTTGAATCTTCCCTCCTAATAATTTTTCTCTAAGCTCATTAACTACTTTTCTTGTAACTATTCCATCATAGCTCATATAATCACCTCCTATGCATTATACAATTATTTTTACATACTTGAAGTAAGCTAGGCCTAAAAGTAGAATAACTATAATAAGGGGGCAAAATGAAAAAGGGATTTTTATTAGTAATATCAGGTCCATCAGGAGTAGGAAAGGGTACAGTTTTACACGATCTTATGAATACACAGACTAACTTAGTATATTCTGTATCAGCCACTACTAGAAAAAAAAGAGATGGGGAAATTGAGGGAGTAAGTTATTTTTATATAAGCCATGAAGAATTCGAGAAAATGATTGAAGAAGATAAATTCCTTGAATATGCTCACGTTCACAATAACTACTACGGCACTCCTAAAGATTTTGTTGAGAATAAAATTAATGAAGGAAAAATTGTAATATTAGAAATAGATGTACAGGGCGCTATAAATATCAAGAAAAATACTGATAATGGGGTCTTTATTTTTTTGGCACCACCATCACTTACTGAACTTAAAAATAGAATTGTAGGTCGTGGTACTGAGACAGATGAAGATATAAAAATAAGGATGCATAACGCCAGAAAAGAGCTAGAGTATATCAAAGACTATGATTATTTGGTAGTAAATGACCACTTAAATACCGCTATTACATCTGTTAACGAGATTATTAACGCGGAAAAACACAGAGTATTTAGAGAAGAGAATTTAGATTTTAAGGAGAACGAAAATGAATAATCCATCTTTTAAAAAGTTAAGCGAAATTAGTCCAAGTAGATATGAGATTTGTATGATGTGTGCAAAAAGAGCTAGAAGGATAGTAAATGGTTCAGCACCTTTAACTAAACATGTTGAAGCTAAGCCTGTAACACAAGCATTAAACGAAGTGATAGAAGGGGAAGTTAGCAAAAAATGTTAGAGGGCAAAAATATTCTTCTCGGTGTAAGTGGGGGGATTGCAGCCTATAAGGTATTAGATCTTTGCTCCAGACTAAAGAAGAAAAATGCTAATCTAAAAATTATAATGACAGATTCTGCAAGTAAATTTGTAAGCCCGCTTAGTTTTGAAACTATGGGTAGATGTAAAGTTTATTCAGATTTATTTGACGGAAGTCATGAGTCAGTTCACCATATTGACCTACCTAAGTGGGCTGATGTGTTTCTTATTGCCCCAGCAAGCGCTAATACAATAGCTAAGATGGCTAACGGAATAGCAGACAATTTCCTTACTGCATCTTACCTTGCTTGCGATAAGGATGTGATTATTGCTCCTTCTATGAATACCAATATGCTTAAGAATAAAGCTACAGTTAGAAATATTGACACCTTAATAAGTTATGGGGTACAAGTTATCAGACCAGAAGCTGGAATTCTTGCATGTAACACAGTGGGAGATGGGAGACTTGAAGAGCCAAGCAAGATAGTAGAGTTTTTAGAAGATTATTTTACCGAAAAAGACCTAAAGGGAAAGAAAATTATAATATCTGCTGGCCCTACCGTTGAACCTATTGATTTTGTTAGATACATAACGAACAAATCTAGTGGTAAAATGGGTTATAATATTGCTAATGAAGCAAAAAAAAGAGGTGCAGAGGTAATACTAGTATCTGGCCCTGTAAAGCCATTTGATATAGAAGGAATTACAAGAATAGAAGTCAAGACAAATGAAGATATGAAAAATACAATTGATAGGTATTTTGATTCGTCAGATGCCTTGATTATGTCAGCTGCTCCAGTAGATTATAAAGTAGAAAATCCTAGTGATAGGAAAATCAAAAAAACAGGCAATAATTTAAACTTGGAGTTAATTGAAAATGCAGATATAGTAAAATATTTTGCAAGCAAGAAGGATAAGCAAAAAATTATTGGCTTTGCTGCAGAAACTGATGATTTGATTGAAAATGCTAAAAGCAAGTTAGAAAAGAAAAATCTTGATTACATTATAGCCAATGACCTTACGAAATGGGGTGCAGGATTTAATGTAGATACTAACATAGCTAGTATAATCTCTAGGGACAAGACCCAAAACTTAGGAATCATGCCTAAAGATGAGCTAGCAAATAAAATACTAGATTTATTAAGGTGATATTTTGTACGCAAAAGTTATTTTAGATACTAATAGCAGGTTTTTAGATAGAAGTTTTACCTACAAGGTCCCTGAGAGGCTAATTAATGATATATCTGTAGCAAGTAGAGTATTAGTTCCTTTTGGCGGAGGAAACAAGACTTATGTCGCTTTTGTATATGAGTTAGTAGATAAGATAGATTCAGATATAGATTTTAAAATTAAAGAAATTATAGACCTTATAGATAATAGAAAGCTAATTTCAAATGAACTTATGGATTTAGCTTTTTTTATGTCCAAAAGATATAGCTCTCCAATACAAGCAGCTCTCAAGCAAGTTATGCCTCCAACTAAAATCAAGGATATTCATGTTTACTATCATAATGTTAGTGAACTTTCAAATGATTTTCTTGATTATCTGAAAGAAAAAAGAGAAATTAAAGATATTGCGAGTAAGTTTTCAGACTACAAAGGAAAACTTGATTATTATTTGCAAGAAAAAATAGTAAAAGAAACTTTTGATGTTAAATCTAGTCAAAAAATAAGTTATGATGAGTACGCAGATTTAACTAAAATTAATGAAGAAAAAATAAATTCAAGAGCACATAAACAAATTGAAATTGTCAATTACCTTAAAGAAAATGGCATAACAGAAGTTAAAGAGTTACTTGCCCATACAAAAGCGGGTAAATCTAGCCTAAATGCTCTCATTAGTAAAAGTATAATTTCTATAACTAAAAAGGAAAAAGAAAAAGAAATTAGCAATTTATACAGCAAATATAATAAGTTTACCTTAAATGATGAACAACAAAAAGCTTATGAAACTATAAATAATGATAGAAAAGGACACTTCCTCTTGTATGGAGTTACTGGTAGCGGAAAGACAGAAATTTTCCTACAAATGGTTGAAAAGGTAATAAGTGAGGGAAAAGAGGCAATTATTCTAGTACCAGAAATCTCTCTTACTCCTCAAACAATTGAGAGATTTAAGGGAAGATTTGATGAAAAAATAGCAATTATGCACTCAAAACTTACACCAAAAGAGCGTTTCAATCAATGGAGAATGATTAATAATGGCGAGGTTAAAATAGTTATTGGAGCTAGATCTGCAATATTTGCTCCCTTTAAGAACCTAGGCATAATTATCATAGATGAAGAGCATGATCACTCCTATGTATCATCCCAAGATCCCAAATATCATACAGATGAAATCGCAATAGAAAGAGCCAGAACACATTCCTGTAATCTAATACTTGCTACTGCAACTCCATCAATTAGGACTATGGATAGGGTAGTAAGGGGCGACTTCGATTTAATAAAACTTAATAATAGAATTAATAAAAACATGCCAAGTGTCGATATCATTGATATGAGAGATGAATTAAAAGAATCTAACTTCTCAATGATATCCAGGAAATTACGAAAAGAAATAGAAACTAATCTTAAGAATTCTGAACAAACGATTTTGTTTCTTAATAAGGTAGGACATGATTCTTTCACTTTTTGCAGGTCTTGTGGTCATGTTATAAAATGTGAAGCATGTGACGTAGCCATGACTTATCATAAAAATGTAGATAGGCTAGTATGCCATTATTGCGGTAGAACTAAAAAGCAAGTTAGAATTTGCCCAGTATGCCATTCAAAAAAAATCAAAGAATTTGGTGCAGGAACTGAAAAATTAGAGGAAGAAGTAAGACATTTCTTTCCAAGTGCCAACATTTTTAGAATGGATTCAATGACAGCGACCAATAAAAACTTATATGAAATGATGTATAGGGATATGAAGAATAACAAAATAGATATTCTTTTGGGAACGCAAATGATTGCTAAAGGCTTAGATTTTAAGAATGTCTCCTTAGTTGGGATAATATCGGCTGATTTAAGTCTAAATGTGGGTGACTTCAAGGCAAATGAAACAACTTTTCAATTGCTAACTCAAGTATCCGGAAGGGCAGGGCGAGATAAAATAAAAGGAAGGGTAATAATTCAAACATATAGGCCAGATAATTTTGTAATTCAAGCTGCAAAGCATAATGATTACGAAGCTTTTTACGAAAATGAGATGAAATTAAGGAAGGCCTTTAATTATCCACCTTATACTAACCTTTTAACTATAAGGATAGTAAATGAATCAAGGATTAAGACCATAAATATTTCCAAAAATCTTTACAAAGATATTTCTAAGTCATTAATTAATCATAGTAATATCGAGCTTATAGGTCCCAATCCATGTAAGATTGCAAGAATTAATAATAAGTTTAGGTATAATATATTAATAAAAGTTGACGATAAGGGCCTAAATGAAGTTATTGAAATTGTTAATATTTTAAGAACTAAATATATCAATGAATACAAAGATACTAGTTTTATACCAGCCCTTAATCCAGCAAATATTAATTAAGGAGTTAAGATGTTTGATTTTTTTAAAAGAAAGAAGAATAAAGAAGAAATTGAAAAAGAACAAGAAATAGATGAAACTGAGGAAGTTGAAGAAACTTCTAAAAAAGATAAGGAAGTTTTAGAAGATGATGGATTGGTTGAATCCAGCAAACTTACCTTAGAAGAAGATATGGAAAATGATAATGAATTAGAAAGTATTGATGATAAGCATGATACAATCTATGATGAAGAGACAGTTACTAATGAATCATTAGGTAATGATGTTGAAGATAATGAAAATGTTGGATTTTTTGCAAAGATTAAGAAAGGTCTAAGTAAAACTCGTGATCAATTTAATCAGGGGCTTACTAATTTATTTACTAGAAACGTCAAAATTGATGATGATTTGTATGATGAATTGGAAGAAATTCTCATATCAGCAGACATAGGAATGACCTCTACCGTAGAGATTGTTGATGAGCTTAGAGATGAGATTAAGAAAAGAAGTATCAAGGAAGCCGATCATATATATCCTGTATTGAAAGAAATAATGTCAGAAAAGTTGGATGAGAAAAATTTGGATAATAATCTAAATGTTGAGGATAATAATTTATCCGTAATCCTTGTAATTGGAGTAAATGGTGTCGGCAAGACAACAACAATCGGTAAGCTTGCAAATAATCTTAAGAAAGAAGGCAAAAATGTAATGCTTGCAGCTGCTGATACTTTTAGGGCAGCAGCCATAGAACAATTGGGAGAATGGGCAGAAAAGTCTGATATAGAAATGATATCACACAAAGAAGGATCTGATCCATCAGCGGTTATATTTGATGCCATAAAATCAGCAAAGGCTAAAAATGCTGATGTATTAATTTGTGATACAGCAGGGCGTCTCCATAACAAAAAAAATCTAATGAAAGAGTTAGAAAAAATTAATAAAACTATAGATACACATGCTAAGGGAGCTAGCAGAGATAATCTATTGGTTCTTGATGCAACTACTGGACAGAATGCAGTAAGCCAGCTTAGAGAATTCAAAAATGTCACAGATATATCAGGTCTAATTTTAACAAAACTAGATGGAACAGCTAAGGGTGGAGTTATTTTCCCTCTACAAGTGGAGCTTGAAGTCCCAGTTAAATATATAGGAGTTGGCGAAGGAATTAATGATTTAGAGAAATTTGACTCAAAAACATTTGTAGAAGCTATGTTTTAATGTTGAAAGCTTAGAAATAAGGGGTATCATTAAGAAGTACTACGAGTAAACACATCTTTGGATGGTAATTTCGTTGCCTTTTTAGGTTAAATTATCAGCAGAAGAAGATGGAAGAATAAACGGAGGTAATTTTATGGCAGTAGTTTCAATGAAAAAGTTATTAGAAGCAGGTGTACACTTTGGTCACCAAACTAGAAGATGGAATCCTAAAATGGCTAAATACATCTTCACAGAAAGAAATGGAATCTATATTATAGATCTACAAAAAACAGCCGTTCAAATCGAAGAAGCTTACGCACAAGTTAGAGATATCGTAGCTGACGGTGGTAGAGTGTTATTTGTTGGTACAAAGAAACAAGCTCAAGATTCTATTGAACAAGAAGCAAAGAGAAGTGGTCAATTCTACGTATCTAACAGATGGTTAGGTGGAATGCTTACAAACTTCAAGACAATTAGACAATCTATCAACAAGCTTAAAAAATATGAAGCAATGGAAGAAGATGGAACATTCGATCTTTTACCTAAAAAAGAAGTTCTACAATATCAAAAAGAAATGGACAGACTAGAAAAGAACCTTGGTGGTATCAAGGAAATGGAAGATCTTCCAGACCTACTATTTGTTGTAGATCCAGGTGAAGAAGCGATAGCTGTTCACGAAGCTAAAATCCTTGGAATACCAGTTATATCTATTGTTGATACAAACTGCGATCCAGATGAAGTTGACCTAGCTATCCCAGGAAATGATGATGCTATTAGAGCTGTTAAGCTTATAACATCAGTAATTGCTGATGCAGTTGTAGAAGCCAACCAAGGAAGCCAATTCGACGCATCTGAAGAAGATTTTGTAGAAGAAGATGAAGCTGAAGAAACAGAAGAAAATACAGAAGAAGTAGTTGAAGAAGTTTCTGATGATGAAATAAAAGAAGCTGCGGAAGAATTAAAATCACAAAACTTAGACGAAACAGAAGAAAATTAAGGAGATTACAATGGCAATTAGTGCAAAATTAGTTAAAGAATTAAGAGAAAGATCTGGCGCTGGAATGATGGATTGTAAAAAGGCTCTAGAAGAAGCTAATGGTGATATCGATCAAGCTCAAAAGCTCCTTAAAGAAAAAGGTCAAGCAACACTAGATAAGAAATCTGGTAGAATTGCTGCTGAAGGTGTTATCGGATCTTACATTCACAACGACAAAATTGGAGTTGTGGTTGAAATCAATACAGAAACTGACTTCTCTGCAAACACTGATACAGTTAAAAATTTCGCTAAAGATATTGCTATGCACATAGCTGCTGTTAGCCCATTATTCATCTCTGAAGATGATGCTGATGAAAAAATTGTAGCTGAACAAAAGGAAATTCTTGTAAACCAAGCTATCAACGAAGCAAATGATAACATGCCTGAAGATAAGAAAAAAATGATTGCTGAGAAAAAGGTTGAAGGAAGAATGAAAAAATGGTTCTCTGAAGTATGCCTATTAGATCAACCATTCGTTAAGAATCCTGACATCACAATCGAAGAATACCTAAGAAATACAGCAAACGATGTTGGAGAAAACATCAAAATCAGAAGATTTTCTAGATTCGAAGTTGGTGAAGGCTTAGAGAAAAAAGAAGAAGACTTCGCTAAAGAAGTGCAAAGCCAAATGAGATAGATTAATATCTAATTATATTTCTAAAAGATAAGACAAACCTAGATGACTGGGTTTGTCTTTTTCTATAACAATTTTATTTTATTTTACAAATAGACGCCGAGACCATGAAATTCTTAAATCTAATCTTAATTAAATAAAATGTTTGTGTATAAAATTAATATTAAGGGTATAAATAGAGAGTCGTTAGAGATTAATAATAAATGAAAGGATAAATACGACAATTAAAAATAATGCTAAAGAATTAATAGGTAATACACCTTTACTAAATCTTGAATCTCTTAAAAAAGAGGGAAGAGCTGATATATATGTAAAAGTAGAAAAAAACAATGTTGCAGGTTCTATTAAAGATAGGATTGCTTTATATATGATAGAGGATGCAGAAGAGAAGGACTATTAAAAGAAGGTGGAATTATTGTATAGCCTACAAGTGGAAATACTGGCGTAGCACTCGCGGCCCTAGCTGCAGCTAAAGGCTATAAATTAATCCTAACTATGCCAGCATCTATGAGTATAGAAAGAGCAAAACTAGCTATGGCTTATGGAGCTGAAGTTATAAGAACTACCGAAGGTGCTTTACAAGGAGCATACAATAAGGCAAAAGAATTATCAGAAGAAAAAGGATATTTCTTCCCAGATCAATTATCAAATCCTGCTAATATCAAAGCTCATTATGAAACAACAGGACCAGAAATCCTTGAAGAACTCACACCAGATGCTTTTATAGCAGGTGTTGGTACAGGTGTAACTGTAACAGGTGTCGGTAAAAGACTAAAAGAGAGTAATCAAAACGTAAAAATCTATGCTATTGAACCAAAAGAGAGCCCTTTACTTTTTGGAGGAAAAGCAAGCGGACACAAGATACAAGGTATTGGAGGAAACTTTATTCCTAAGAACTTAGACTTTTCAATAGTGGATGGGATTGTAGGCGTAGCATCAGAGGATGCAATAAAGATGAGTAGAACTTTAGCTAAGGATGAAGGACTTGCAGTAGGTATTTCTTCAGGAGCAAATGTATGTGGTGCAATTGAAATAGCTGATAGATTAGGCGAAGGAAAATCAGTAATTACAGTTCTACCAGATACTGGTGAAAGATATTTATCCACCGAATTGTACGAAAATGAACAGCTATAAAGAATATAAAGAAGAATTAATAGATAATGCAATTAAGAGGGATCCAGCACTCAGGAGTCGAGAAGAAGCTGCCCTCTTTTCTCCAGGTATAAGAGCCTTATTATACCATTGGTCTGCCCATAAGCTTTTTATAGATGGAAACTTATATGAAGCTATGGAAATTGCCTATAAGTCCAGGATGGAGACGGGAATTGAAATCCATCCTGGAGCAAAAATAGGCAAACTCCTATACATAGATCATGGCATGGGGGTAGTAATTGGTGAAACAGCCGAAATCGGTGATGACTGTCTGATATACCATGGTGTAACATTAGGAGCAGTGTCAAATGAAAAAACAAAAAGACATCCTACCATAGGTAATAATGTCATGATAGGTGCTGGTGCAGTTCTTTTGGGAAATATTAATATTGGAGATAACGTAAAAATAGGAGCTAATGCGGTTGTTCTAACGGATATAGATGATAATTCTACTGCAGTTGGAGCACCTGCTAGAATTATTTCAAATAAGAAATGAAATCAAAATGTAAATTCATAAATACAGTTTTATATTTTTCGTATATAATTTAATTTATGGTATAATGATATAGGGATAATAATTCCTAAATTAGGAGGTGATATGATGTTTGAAAGTATTAACCCAATCGTTATTCTTATCATAGCTGTCGCCTTCGTATTGTTAGCTTTTAATTTTGGCTATCTTTATCGTAAGAAGACTGGTGAGGCTAAGATTGGTTCAGCTGAAGAACTCAGTAGAAAAATAATCGAAGATGCTAATAACCAGGCCGAAGTCTTGAGGAGAGAAACTCTTCTTGAAGCTAAAGATGAAATATCTAAATTGAAATCTGAAAATGAAGAGAAGTTTAGACAGGCCAGAAATGATCTTGATAAAAGAGAAGCTCGTCTGTTGAAAAAAGAAGAAAGCTTAGACAATCGATCTTTATTGATTGACAAAAAGTCTGATCAAATCTCTAGTGATCAGAAAAAGTTAAAACAAAAAGAAGACAGAATTGATAAATTGATTGAAGAACAGCAATTGGAATTACAAAACATCGCTGGACTCACCAATAATGAAGCAAAGGAAATAATTCTAAAAAATGTTAAAAGTGAAACTATTCACGAATCAGCTAAGCTTATAAAAGAAGCTGAGGAGAGAGTAAAAGCTGAAAGTAAAAAAATAGCTACAGATATACTAGCAACAACAATTCAAAGATATGCTGCAGAACAAGTAGCTGAAAATACAGTTTCAGTTATATCTCTACCTAATGATGAAATGAAAGGTCGAATTATAGGCCGTGAAGGTAGAAATATAAGAGCTTTTGAACAAGCTTCAGGTGTAGATCTAATAATAGATGATACACCAGAAGCCGTTGTTATATCTTCATTTGAACCTGTAAGACGTGAAGTCGCAAAGGTTGCCCTTGAGAGATTGATTCAGGATGGAAGGATAAATCCTTCAAGAATCGAAGAAATGATCAATAAGGCAGATGAAGAAGTAGAACAGAGAATTATGGAAGATGGACAAGAGGCTGTAGACAAAGCTGGTGTTGTAAACTTACATCCTCAGTTAGTCAAATTGGTCGGTAAGATGAAATTTAGGACATCTTATGGGCAAAATATACTAAAGCACTCTGTCGAAGTAGCAAACCTTGCAGGAATGCTTGCAGAAGAAATAGGTGCAAATCCACAAATAGCTAGACGTGGTGGCCTACTACACGATATAGGTAAGGCTATTGATCGCGAACAAGAAGGAACTCATGTTAGCTTAGGTGTAGATATGGCCAATAAATATGGCGAGAATAAATATGTCATAAATGCCATAGAATCCCACCATGGCGAAGTTGAACCTAATTGTGTCGAATCAATTTTGGTACAAACAGCAGATGCTATATCAGCTGCAAGACCTGGAGCAAGACGTGAAAGCTTAGAAAAATACGTTAAGAGACTTGAAAATCTCGAAGGAATCGCTAATTCATTTGATGGTATCGAGAAATCATTCGCTCTACAAGCAGGTAGAGAACTAAGAATTATGGTTAAGCCAAATAAGGTTTCCGATGATGAAATGATTGTAATTGCTAGAGAAATTGCAAAGAAAATTGAAGAAGAATTAGAGTATCCTGGTGAAATCAAGGTTAATGTATTACGAGAGTCTAAAGTGATTGATTTTGCTAAATAAATATTGTATTTTAACTGACTACCAAAAATTTGGTAGTCTTTTTATTGTTCACTTTAGTGAGTTGAGCGAACGAAAGAGAGCGAAACAAAAAACCACCTGCTATGCAGGTTGAGGGAATAAGCTCTAGCTTCAAGCACCAAGAAGACCTCCTTAGAGTATAATTGTGATAGTCACATGAAAAATTAAATAATGAGGCAATCGTGGATATCAATATTTTATCCCATACAAGATTGAGATACAAATATAATAGAGTTTTTGCACCCAAAATATAGAAGATTAGTTAATATATAGACATATAAGAAATGATATATGGCGCATGCTTAGAAATTATTGTTCATGAAATGAAATAAGACAAATTTAAGCAGAGATATGCCTATGTCATATACATATGTTGCTAGTATTCTATCAATAATCATGTATTACTAATAATTAGATATATTAAACAAAGACCAAAAAAATTTATCTCACCTAACTAAATTCAATACATACTATTGCATACCTAATTTTTTAAAATCGCTTATATCGCAAAATATGAGCTATTCTATTTAAAATATTGTAATGAAATTAAAAATATCGTATATGATAATTAATTTAAAAATAGAGGATTGCATAGTATTAACAATAGTATATAATTATTACTTCCTATGTAAGTGACCTAAAATAAAGTACATCTAGAAACTAAGAATTAAATAAATATCTCAAACGGTAAGGTTGGATGATAGAATTGGTTTAGTATTATATTTAAAGATATATTATTATAGTAGATATATTGATATAGAA
>QWCQ01001003.1_pt1 | contig 12595 bp, 10 predicted proteins | sample 1972701 | NCBI WGS metagenome assembly QWCQ01 (sample SAMN09866704, study PRJNA288562) | Human gut metagenome isolate pre4_stool, whole genome shotgun sequencing...
CCACCCTAACGCTTTTTAGCAGTGCGAAGCCCTAACGGGCTTCGATTGTATTGGGCTTCGTCGCGGAAGGAGACGTTCTGTTTTAGGTAAAAACTTTGCCGTCGCAAGGTGAGCGTGAGATATTATTTCTCGGTGGAGCATGACTTACGCTAGCGCCAGACAATAATCAGTAAAATGCCGAAGGCATTTTTCGTTATAGTGCCGGCCGGAAAGGGAGATGGGGCGCGCGGGGAAGAGGGAAACGCGGCCTTCGCCTCTGAGCCCTTTCCCTCTTCCCCGCGACATGGTTTTCGGGTTGTATGAAACCGAATCAAAAAAAGTTTTTACACTAAAGTCGTTTTTATTTTTCTAAATCAAAAAGCTCTTTTTAGACGCTACATCTAAAAAGAGCTTTCTTTTCTTACCCAATGTTCTTCTCGTGCTTGTTCTGTAAAGGGTTTGTTTTCTTTCAGTTCGAATTCTTTCTCTAAAGATGGAATTCTCGTGTCGCCTCCCGTGTAGATGGCCACGCGGGTAAGGTATGCTTCTGTAATGCAATGCCAAAGGCTTTTTACGACGCCGGCGCCGCCGACGAGGTACACTTTTTTATCGGGAAATTGTGCCGTCAGCCGTTTCAGTTCGTCTTCGTTTTGGAAGTAGTGAACGTGGGGCGCGGGCTTTTTCTTTTGCCTCGTCATAACGAATGTTTCCCGGTGAGGCAGGGCGCCTATCGCTTCAAATGTTTTTCGCCCCATGACGAGGACATGGCCTTGGGTGCGTTCTTTAAATCGCTTTAAATCTTCCGGGATAAAGAGGATTTGCTCGCCGTCTTTTGCAATGGCGTTGTCTAAATCGACGAGGAGTAAAAGGATCATCGAATGGTTTGGATATCGGCGCTGCGTTCCGCCGGATGGTGGAGAATCAGCGCTTCCCGTGCGCGGTTGGGGGTTTCCGAGAAGATGGTAAGGCTGCCTTCTGTTGCGTCGTGGCGAAGCAGATTGTTTTCGACGAGCTCTTTGCGCAAGCCCGTTACCACGAGGTCGAAGACGTCGATGCGGTGAAGTTCCCGTTTTAAGTTTTCTTCCAGGAATTTCTCCATAGCGTCCGATTGGGTGGAAAGTTTGGAATCGACGACGAGAACGGTGTCGAAGTTTTTATCTTTCAGTTCATCCAAATGGGCGGCGAGGGTCGTGTAAAAGTCGGCGTCCAATGTGTGGCCGCTTCGAAAGCTTTCTCTATCCAGGGTCATTTCCACGGCGGTAAGGGATCCGTCCACGGCGTCGAAGGCTGCGCGAAAATCGTTGGCTTTAAATTGATTTTCCGTTCCGATGACGAGAGCCGCTTTGGTTTTGCTCACACGCTTGACTTCTTCCGCCGCAAATTTCGGCAGATCGAAGTCTTCCAGAGGTTGGAAACTGCGGTTGCCGTAAAGTTCGGGGGCGACGATGGAATATTTCGCCGTTTCCGTCTTCACGCGCTGCGCCAGTTCCAGCCAGTAGTGATCGTCGCGCAAGAGATCGACGACGATAAGTTGTTCTTTCGGGAAGTAATTGCGCAGGACGGGGATCACTTCGAATCCCAAGGTTTTCGTCGTAAAGTATACTAAAGGTTGTTCCTGTTTTTTGGCGAAAAGGGGAATGGGATTGCGGGTTTTGTTTCCGATTTTTTTCTCGTAATCGATGCGCATGCGGTCGTTCACGCCGTTGTGTTTCGTCTTCGGCTGAAAACCGCTGCGTTCAAAAAAGCCGCGAGCGGAAAGAGGCCCCGACGCCGAAAGGACATCGCCTTTTTCCATGCGGGCTTCCAGGAAACGGAGCATTTGAAGGCCCAAGCCTTGGCGGCGCTTGTTGTAATCGACGAGGATTTCGTGAATGTGAATGTTCTTTTCCTTTTTCGACGTTACCAATGCGCCGACGAGTTTGTCGTCGTCGTAAAGTCCGTAAATGGTTTTGTCTTGATCCAGGGTTATGCGTTCGTCATCGAAAAGCTCATTGTAGGGAGCGTAGAGAATGTGCTGACGCAGACGAATAGCCTCGTCGTGCTTCGGCGTGCCGTATTCAATGGCGTTCATGTAAATGGTCATGTCTTCCTCCAAAAAAATACAGAGGCGAACCTCTGTATTACTAGATTTCTGTCGCCGTATGGCCGATTTCCGAGAAGTGGTATTCCCAGTGAGTGTTGATAAGGTACTCTTTCAACTCGTCGATTTTGTGTGCTCGGAAAAGATCGGTAATATGCGAGTGTTGCTTATTAGTTTCCATTAAGAGCTGTTGAAGTTCTTTGTTTTCTCCTACATCCAAACCTTGACGAATAAAGCGGCGTTGTAGGCGATCGATGGTATCGATAAGCGTTTCGTTATTGGATTTTTCGATGTAGGTTTCGTGGAATCTCTCTTGAAGATCGAAGTACTCGTCGAATTGGAAGCGATTAATATGGAAGTTCATAAGTTCCGTTAAATCGTCCATGGAGTTTAAATCTTCTGCAGTTAAATTTTCGATGGCGAGCTCGGCGGCGAGGGCATCGAGGGGTGCGAGAATACGATAGATGTCTTTGCCTTCTTCTTTTGTAAGGGGCTTTACGCGAAAACCTCTTCGCGGTGCCGAATCTAAGAAGCCGTCGGCGGCTAATTGGATAAGTGCTTCGCGCACGGGGGTACGGGAAATGTTTAGTTGTTGGCAAATATCTTGTTCATTTACTTTTTCATTGGAATTTAGTTTGCCGAGGCGAATTTGTTCGGCGATGAAATTATACACATGATCCTTTAGTGATAAGAATTCCATAGTGTCCTCCTTTATACGATATCCTTTTTTTAATCATAACATTAGGAAAAAAACCTGTCTACAATTTTCACTGCCGTACACAATATTTATTTGGAAAAGAATAAAATTTTTAATCATATCGAAAACTTCAATAGTGAAAGGCGTTCAATCTCCTTTGGCTATGGTATAATGTGACTTTAAGGGGGATGGAATGGAGAAAGAATACATTCAACTAAATGGAAAACAGATTGCCCTCGTGGACACGAAGGTCGGCGAGGACATTGTCTTTGTCTTACACGGTTGGGGCGCCATGATCGAATCGATTATGCCCATCGTCAATGTGCTGAAAGATAAATACCGCGTCATCGCCTACGACGCTTACGGCCACGGCGACAGCGACGCGCCCGATGAGGTCATCGGCGGGGAAGAGTATATGCAGCTTTTGCATGCACTCTACGATTATTTCGGCGTAGAATCAGCTCACTGCGTCGGCCATTCTTTCGGCGGCAAAACCCTTACGCTGTTCGCTTCTCGCTATCCCGAAAAGGTGAAAAGGCTCGTGCTTATCGATGCCAGCGGCGTCAAGCCCAAGCGAAAATTTTCTTATTATGTAAAGGTGTATTCTTTTAAGCTTATGAAATTCCTTTACCGCGCCGCTTTTTTCTGGAAAGACAGGGAAGAAGCGATGAAGAGCTTTTACCGAAGCCACGGAAGCGACGATTACCGAGCAGCCGACGGCATTATGCGCAAGGTCTTCGTCAAGGTGGTCAACGAAAATACGGAAGATGTCTTTAAGAAGATTAAGGCGGAGACGCTTTTGATTTGGGGAGACAAAGACGACGCCACGCCCCTTTACATGGCGGAAGTTTTTGAGAAAAAGATCCCCGGTGCGGGCCTCGTCGTCTTGGAAGGCGGACACTACAGCTACTTAGATGCATTCGGCCAATTCAGCGCCGTGTTGCGTTCGTTTTTATAAGGAGAGATTATGGATCAATTCGTTTCCTTTTGGGTTTTTATCGTCATTTATTTTTTGCTCAGCGTAGCACTTTATAAACTTTTTAATCGGCGAGCATTGTATCCCCTCCACATGCTTCAATTGGAAGGCTATGACGAGGGAGAATACAAGGCGTGGATTCGCGCCAATCGCGACAAAATTGTAAGCTTGCACTACGGGCCTACATCTGAAAAAACGCCTCTGGTTATGACCGATCGCGCCAAGCGTTTATACAAGGTGCATCGCCAATTAAACGGCCTTTTGCTCGCTCTTATTTTGATTATATCCGTCGCCTTGTACGGCAAATCGCCCTATCTTTCCATGGTCGTATTTGCCGTTTTATGTTCCGTCGTTCATTTTTATCAATACGCGGTGTTGATTTATGCCAATCGCATTAATTATCCGAGAGAGATGGAGATTAATCACGGCTTTTTCGTGCAGGCGCAAAATAAAGTGCGGGATTTAAAGAAACAGGGTCTGCAAGTCGTGGGCATTACGGGAAGTTTCGGCAAGACGTCGACGAAATTTATTACCTCCACGGTGTTGGAAGAGGGCTTCCGCGTCCAAAACACGCCGTCGTCTTACAACACGCCCATGGGGCTTTCCAAAGTCATCAATAATGAATTGGACGAGCAGGACGAAATCTTCCTCGCGGAATTAGGCGCGAAAGTGCCCGGGGAAATTGCGGAAGTGGCGGAACTCGTACAGCCGTCCATCGGTATTATTACCGCCATCGGCCCCACTCATATGCATCTGTTTAAAACCATCGAAAACATTCAAAAGACAAAGTATGAATTAATCGAAGCCTTGGCGGAAAACGACGTGGCCATATTCAACTACGACAATGATTACGTAAAGCCCTTGGCGGATAAAACGACGCAACGCACCATTCGCTACGGCATGGAAAACATCGACAAGCTCGACGTTTACGCCAAAGATATTGCCGTGCACGAACGGGGAAGTTCCTTTACCCTCGGTTTTAAAGAGGGCGGGGAAGTGCACGCCGAGACGAAGCTTCTCGGAAAGCACAATATTTCCAATCTCCTCGCCGCCGCATCCGTAGCCTATGTATTGGGCATGGCGCCTGAGGTGATTGCAAGAGGCATTCAAAAAGTGGAGCCTGTGGAACACCGGTTGAATATCGTCGACGGCGGCACGGGCATCATCGTTATCGACGACGCTTTTAACTCCAATCCCGTCGGTGCGCGGGCGGCGTTGGATGTGCTTAAAGCTTTTGAAAAGGGCAAAAAAATTATCGTCACTCCGGGAATGGTGGAACTGGGCGATATGGAAGAAGAGGAAAATTACAAACTCGGCAAAGAAATCGCCGAGGTTGCGGACTATGCCATTCTCGTCGGGCCGAAGCGCACGGCGCCCATTCAAAAGGGCTTGAAGGAAGCAGGCTTTGACGGCGACAAGATGATCGTCGCTAAAAATCTAGACGAGGCAACGGCTTCTTTAGGAAAGATTGCCGTTCCCGGCGACGTCGTGCTTTTCGAAAACGATCTGCCGGACAGTTACGACGAAGGTTAAATGTGGGAGCGAACAGCGGGTTCGCTCCTTTCTTTTTGACGGAATCGTGAGATAATAGAAAAGAATATGTTAAAATAAACAACGACTAATAATCTGGGAGGATGAATATGAAAACAATAGCTGTATTTTTCGGCGGACGGAGTGTGGAACACGAAGTAAGCGTCATTACCGGTATGCAAGTCATTGAAAACTTAGATAAAACAAAATATGTGGCTGTACCGGTGTATGTAACAAAAGAGGGCCGTTTTTTAGGCGGGGAAAGTTTGAAAAACTTCAAGACCTTTAAATCCGGCGATTTTTCCGGCACGTTTGACGTCTATTTTAAAACCGATATGCACGACCGCAAGCTTTATTACACGACGGAAGAAAAGGGCGGCCTCTTTTCCAAAGGCGGCGAAAAAGAAGTGGTATATGCCGATGTGGACATGGTCTTTACCGCCCTTCACGGCACATTCGGTGAGGACGGATCCATTCAAGGTTATTTCGATACGCTGAACATTCCCTATATCGGCTGCTCTACCTTGTCTGCCGCCGTCGGCATGGATAAAAAGACGATGAAAGACGTCTTCCGCTCCCACGGTATTCCCGTAATGAACGGGGAATCTTTTTATCGCAGAGAATGGAGAGAAGATAAGGACAAAGTCAAGGCGGCCATCGAAAAAATCGGCTATCCCGTCTTCGTGAAACCTGCCAACTTAGGATCGTCTATCGGCATCAGCAAAGTAAAAGATCCCTCGGAGCTGGACGAGGCCATGGATCTTGCATGCCAATACGACCGCAAGATTTTAGTGGAAGAGGCGGCGGAAAATCCGCGGGAAATTAACTGTGCGGTCTTAGGCTATGCAGGGGATGTGATGACATCCGCTCTGGAAGAACCTCTCGGCTGGAAAGATCTTTTAAGCTTCGAAGATAAATACGTGAGCGGCAACAAAAAAACCGGCGGCTCCAAAGAAGGCAACGCCCGTAACTGCCCTGCCAATGTGGAAGAGGGCTTAAAGAAAGAAATCGAAGAGCTGGCGAAAAAAGCTTTCACCGCCATCGACGCCTGCGGCACGGCTCGCATCGATTTTCTCGTCAACGAAAAGGGTACCTTTGTTAATGAAATCAATACCTTGCCGGGTTCCATGGGCTTTTACCTTTGGGAACCTCTCGGCATTCCCTTCGGCGAACTTCTCGATCGCGTCATCGCATACGGGGAAATTCGCGCCGGCGAACGGGGAGAAAATATGTACAGCTACGAATCCAATTTATTTTCCAAGACGGGGTACGGCAGCAAACTATAGAAAGATGAAGGAGGTCGCATGACCATACGCGAACGTGTGTTAGAGACAATTGAAAAAAAGGGTCCCCTTTCCGAGCGAACGCTTTTTAAAGCGCTTCAGGTGAACGGCAATTTACAGAAGGAAATGAAGGCGCTTTTAAGGGATATGGTAAAAGAGGGAAGCCTCTACCGCGACGAGGAAAGTCGCTACCATTCCAGCGAGCAAGAGGGGCTTATGGTGGGTCGTTTACAGGGGAATGAAAAGGGCTTCGGCTTTTTCGTCGCCGATGATGAGGATCAGGACGATCTTTACATTCACCGCACCAAGATCAATTCCGCCATGCACAACGATCGCGTGCTCGTAAAAGGCATTGAATCTAAAGATCCGTCGAAAGGCGATGAAGGCCGCGTGGTGACGGTTTTGGACAGAAGCAATGAGCGGGTCGTCGGCGTCTACGACGATGCGGGAAAATTCGGCTTCGTCATGCCCGACGAAAAAAAGATCTCCGACGATATCTTTATCCCCAGTCGCTGGAAAAACGGCGCGAAATCCGGGCAGAAAGTGGTCGTGGACATCGAACGATTCCCTTCCGACGACAAAAAGGCGGAGGGAAAGATTGTCGAAATTTTAGGCTATCCCGACGAAAAGGGCGTAGATATTTTAAGCATCGCCTACGCCATGGGGCTGGATCTGGAGTTTCCGAAAGAGGTTCTCGACGAGGCGCACCGCGTGCCGCAGGAAGTGCCCAAGGAAGCTATTGAAAAGCGGGAAGATTTCCGCTCCGCCCCGACCTTTACCATTGACGGCGCCGACAGCAAAGATTTCGACGACGCCCTCAGCGTGGAAAAACTCCCCAACGGCCACTATCGCATCGGCATTCATATCGCCGATGTGGCGGAGTATGTGAAGGCGGGAAGCGCCCTGGACAAAGAGGCCTATCACAGAGGCAATAGTGTCTATTTAATTAATAAAGTACTCCCCATGCTTCCCGAGGAACTTTCAAACGGCATCTGCTCCTTAAACGAAGGGGTGGATCGCCTTTGTTTAAGTGTCATCGTGGAGCTGGACGACAAGGGAAAAGTCTACAACCACACCATTACCGAAACGGTGATTAACAGCGATCGACGATTGATTTATTCCAATGTAAGCGACTTTTTAGAAGGGCTTCGCACCGACGATTCCTTAAAGGATTTGACGGAAGAGCTTACAATTTTAAACACCATCGCCAAAAATCGAAAGAAGATGCGGGATCGCCGAGGCAATATCGACTTTTCCTTTAAAGAGCCCTCTATCGAACTGGACGATAAAGGCCACCCGATTAACATTACCGTGTCCGATCAGCGGGAAGCCAATCAGTTAATCGAAGAGTTTACGCTCCTCGCCAACGAATTGGTAAGCGAAACTTATTCCAAGAAAAAGCTTCCCTTCCTTTATCGCGTCCACGAAGAGCCTACGGCGGAAAAATTAGAGCTTTTAAATTCCGTCATTCGTCCCTTCGGCTATCGCATCGATCTTACAAAGGATATTACGCCGAAAGACATTCAGAAGCTCACGGAACAAGTAGAGGGTAAAGACGAGGAAAGTTTAATACAGACTATGGTGCTGAGGAGTATGCAAAAGGCACGCTACAGCGACGAGCGCTATATGCACTTTGGCCTGGCGGCGGAATACTACTCCCACTTTACCTCGCCCATTCGTCGCTACGCCGACCTTACCATTCACCGTGTCATTAAAGAAGATCTACATCACGAGCTGAATCAGCGTTTAATCGACGAGTACAAATCCACTTTCGGCGACATTGCCGATCACATTTCCGCCACGGAAAAAGCCGCACAGGAAGCGGAACGGAAAGTAGTGGATGTGAAAATGGCTCAGTATATGTACGATCACATCGGCGAGCATTACGACGCCAAAGTATCGGGGATTACCTCCTTCGGCATTTTCTGCGAACTGGACAATACAGTGGAAGGCCTTGTAGGCTACGCTTCGATGGATGAATTTTATCGTTTCGACGAGGAAAATTACGTGGCCATCGGCGAAAAGACACAAAACACCATTCACATGGGCGATCCTGTGCGCATCGTCGTCGTCGGCGCCGATCCGATTTTGGGGCGCATCGATTTTCAAATGGAGGGTGAGGATCATCGCAAAAAATAAAAAGACAAATCCGGGAACCTTGGCGACCAATCGCAAGGCGCGCCACGAGTATTTTATCGAGGAAACCTACGAGGCGGGGATCGTCTTAAAGGGAACGGAAGTAAAGAGTATGCGTCAGGGAAGCGTGAACTTAAAAGAAGCTTACTGCTCTATCGAGGGCGGCGAGCTTTTTATCGAGGGCATGCACATTTCGCCCTATGAGCAGGGGAATCGCTTCAACACCGATCCTCTGCGCAAACGCAAGCTTTTAATGCACAAGCGGGAGATTTTAAAACTGCAAAAAGCCCGGGATCAGGAAGGCTACACCATCGTGCCCTTAAGCGTCTATTTAAGTCGGGGTCGGGTGAAGCTCTCCATCGCCGAGGCGAAAGGTAAAAAACTTCACGACAAGCGAGAAACTATTAAAAAGCGCGACATCGAACGGGATTTAAAACGCTACGTAGACCGCTAATGTTTAGTTTTCATGTTTTCGGCTATATATACTGTATAGAAATAATGTAAAAAAGCTGAAAGGATGACATATGAAAAAAATCGGTTTAATCGTAGGATCGCTGCGCAAGGAATCGTGGAATCGAAAAGTGGCACAAGTGGTGAAAGGGATGTTCCCCGAAGGCTACGACGTAGATTTCATTGAAATCGGCGATCTTCCCTTATACAACGAAGATTTCGAAGCGCCGGGCATGGAGCCTGCAAGCTACGCCCCCTTTAGAAAACAGGTGGAAGCGTCGGATGGTTTCATCTTTTTCACTCCGGAATACAACCGCTCGGTTCCTCCGGCGATTAAAAATGCCATCGACGTCGCCAGCCGACCCTACGGCCAAAGTAAGTGGGGCGGAAAACCGGCAGCTGTGGCCAGCGCCTCTATCGGAACATCCGGCGGAATGGAAGGAAACATGGCTCTGCGCCAAAACTTCATCTTTACCGATTTAATTCCTCTTCAACAGCCGGAAGTGTATCTCGCCGGCGTGGCAAATTTATTCGACGAGGATGGGGAAATGGTAGAGGATACAAAGGCGTTCCTTCAAAAGTTTGTCGACGCATTTGTCCGTCACGTGGAACGATTCTAAAAACGAGCCTGCATCAGCGGGCTTTTTTTACGTTTCCTGTAAAAAAGAAAATTAAAAATAGTAGTCAAAGATAGTCAAAAAAAGCTTGCAATTCGTCGGTGAGCTGGTATAATAAAAATAAGGTCAAAGAAAGTCAACAGGTTGAGGTGATGTATGGAATACAAAGATTATTATAAAGTTTTGGGCGTCGATAAAAATGCCGACGGCAAAACGATTAAAAAAGCCTATCGAAAATTAGCGAAGCAATATCACCCGGACCTACACCCGGACGATAAGAAGGCTCAAGAAAAATTTAAAGAAATAAACGAAGCCTACGAAGTTCTTTCCGATCCGGAAAAACGCAAGACCTACGACACATTCGGAAGCAGCGGAAACTTTAAAGGCGGCATGAACTTCGATCCGTCGCAATACGGCTATTCCTATACTACAGGAGGCGGCGACTTTAGCGATTTCTTCGATATGTTTTTCGGCGGCGGCGCAACATCTGCCGGTGGAAGCAGTAAGAGGAGAAGCCGAAGCTTTAATATGTCCGATATTTTCGGCGGTTTCAGCGGCGGCGCAACGTCGGGCGGAGGGCGACGCAGCCCCCGAACGCAATACAATACCGATCTCACCGTTTCCCTCCGAGATGCCTTTAAGGGCGTCGATCGAAAGGTAAGCCTGACGATCAACGGCCAAGCGGTAGATGTCCTCGTAAAAGTACCTGCCGGTATTACGGAAGGCAAGAAAGTAAAAGTTCGAGGCGATAAATTCGGCGTGGACGGAGATATTCTCTTTAAGATCCACATTAATCTTCCGAAGGGAACGACCATGGACGGGCTGGACCTTACCGTTCAAAAAGATATTTATCCCTGGGAAGCTTATTTCGGCGATCGCGTCGAGGTCGATCTTCCCGCAGGTAAACTTAGGGTCAAGGTACCGGAAAAGACGAAGGGCGGCTCCAAGCTGCGCTTAGCTAAAAAAGGTTTTAAAGATTTAAAGAAACACGAAGGCGATGCCTACATTCAATTTAACATTATCAATCCCACGTCTTTAAGCGCGGAAGAAGAAGCGCAATACAAGGCCATGGGTGAAAAATACAAACACTAATAAAAAAATAAATCAGGTTTAGAAGAAAGGAGTGCCTATGAAAATCGATCAATTTACTCAAAAAAGCATGGCCGCTTTAGAAACGGCTCAACGATTGGCACAAGAATATGGGAATCCGGAAGTGGACGTGCTCCACTTAAACAAAGCCCTCTTATCGGATAATGAAGGGCTTATTCCCAAAGTATTAAACTATATGGGCGTGGATCCCCGCGATGTGGAAAACGCAGTGGATCGGGAAATCAATCGTCTCTCCCGCCAAACGGGAGCGGATCCGAGAATGTCCTCGGCCATGAACGGCGTCTTAACCGACGCGCTTAAAGAAGCGAAACGCCTCGGCGACAGCTACGTCAGCGTGGAACACCTTTATCTCGCCATGATTAAAGGCGACGGCGTCAACAACAAGCGCATTTTAAAAGAATTCCATATCGACGAAAAAAGCTTTATGGGCGCTTTAAAAGAAATTCGCGGCAATCAAAAAGTCACCAGCGACAATCCGGAAGACACCTACGAAGCCCTTACGAAATACGGCAGAGACTTAACCGCCGATGCCGCCGCAGGGAAAATGGACCCGGTCATCGGCCGCGACGGGGAAGTGCGTCATGTCATTCGTATTTTAAGCCGCCGTACGAAAAACAACCCGGTGTTAATCGGCGAACCGGGCGTCGGGAAAACCGCCATCGTAGAAGGCTTGGCTCAACGTATTATTGCAGGGGATGTGCCCGACGGCCTTAAAAACAAAACCGTATTTTCCCTGGACATGGGCGCCCTTATCGCCGGTGCGAAATACCGCGGCGAATTTGAAGAACGTTTAAAAGCCGTTTTAAACGACGTGAAAAGTTCCGACGGCGAAATCATCATGTTTATCGACGAAATTCACAACATCGTCGGCGCCGGAAAGAGCGAAGGCGCTATGGATGCGGGCAACCTCTTAAAGCCCATGCTGGCGAGAGGAGAACTGCGCACCATCGGCGCCACCACCTTGGATGAATATCGTAAATACATCGAAAAAGATCCGGCACTGGAACGTCGTTTCCAAAAAGTTCAAGTAGATGAACCTACGGTAGAAGACACCATCTCCATTTTAAGAGGCTTAAAAGAAAAATACGAAATCTACCACGGTATCCGCATTTCCGACGGCGCCGTCATTCAAGCGGCGATTTTAAGCGATCGCTACATTACCGATCGTTTCCTGCCCGACAAGGCCATCGACTTAATGGATGAAGCCTGCGCTATGGTGCGGACGGAAATTGAATCCATGCCTACGGAAATCGACGAAATCAGACGGCGCATTCTTCAACTTGAAATCGAAAGGGAAGCACTTAAGAAAGAAACCGACGACGCGTCGAAAAAACGCCTCGAAACCTTAGAAGGGGAATTGGCGGAAGAAAAGGCGCGCTACGATGCCCTTATCGCCCGTTGGGAATCGGAAAAGAAAGAGCTGGAAGGGGAAAAGAATTTAAAAGAAGCCATCGATCGCGTACGTCACGAAATCGAAGAGGCCGAAAGAAAATACGATCTGGAAAAACTTTCCGCTCTGAAATACGGTAAACTCCCCGAATTGGAAGAAAAGCTTAAACGGGAACAAGAAAAGGAAAAAGGCGAAGGCAAGCTTATAAAAGAAGAAGTTACCGAAGAAGAAATCGCCGCCGTCGTCAGCAAATGGACGGGCATTCCCGTTACCAAACTCGCCGAAACGGAAAGAGAAAAACTTCTCCATTTAGACGACATCCTGAAAAAACGCGTTATCGGACAAGA
>QWCQ01001013.1_pt1 | contig 12539 bp, 17 predicted proteins | sample 1972701 | NCBI WGS metagenome assembly QWCQ01 (sample SAMN09866704, study PRJNA288562) | Human gut metagenome isolate pre4_stool, whole genome shotgun sequencing...
AAGTTTGAGAGTAAAGTTAATGACTTTTTATAACACTAGATTTTATCGATAAAATCTAGCTTTTTTAATTTTAAAAATGATATAAAATACTATGCATTTTTTTCTGTGGCTTCCAATTGGCTTCCAACTTTTGTCATATTCATTTCTTCTCCATATGGTAACATGTCTACCGCATGAATAAGTTGTGATGAATCTTTATGGGTATAAACATTTTGAGTAATGTTATCTTTGGATATATGTCCTACTATTAATTTTTGAATTTTTTCGGGAATTCCAAAATTATCACAAAGGGTTATAAATGTATGCCTTGTGTCATGTGGAATAAATTTTTTATTGAAATAATCTTTAAAAATCCTATATACATTTATTTTTCCTCTTAAAGCATACAGTCCTCTACTAGCATCCGGGGTTATTAAATAGGTGCTTTTTTGAAATAAAGAAATAGAGTAAAAATGTTGGACAAATGGCAATATACATTTAGCTATTGGGATAACTCTATTTCTTCCTGCATCTGTTTTTGACCCACCAATCATAATACGATTTTTAATATCAACATTTTTAATTTCCATCTTTGCTAGTTCATCTGCTCTAAGACCGGTATAAACATAAATTAATATTATTTTTGCAGTTTCGCTATTAGAATCTTTCCATAAACTTCGCATTGCTTCTGTGGTTAATGGTTTATGCATATTTGATTTTTGATGTGTTTTAGTCTTAACAAACCTTGAATAATCTTTTACACATAAATCATTGGCAAGTGCATATTCATATAACATATGGTAAGCAGTTAATATTCTTGTTTGTATAGCAGCAGAGTTAGTGGAATCTACAATAGTTTGTAAATGGATAGTCTTTGTTTCTTGTGGTGTTAAATCTTGAATTTTATAGGTGTGATTTTTCCACGCATTTAAGGTGGATGATCCAACCGGTTTATTTAAACGTTCACGTTCTACAAGCACACGCTCCCAAATATTTTTCCATGTTATTTTTTGAACCACTTTATCCGTTGGATTTACATTATATAACTCCAATGCTTTTTGAGCTTCTCTATGTGTTTTAAAGCTGCCTATAATCTTTTTTCTTCGTTTACCTATATTTGTAAAACCTATATTTATTACAGCGACCCAAGGACATCTACGATGTTCGCTGTCTGGTCGCTTATAAACCGAACCTGTTCCGTTTGCTCTTCGCATAAAAAAAGACCGCCTTTCTAAAAATAAGGCGGATTTATGCTATAATACAGATGTAATCCGCCCTGTGGTGGGGTGTTACATTTATCCGTTACCCTGTTGGCGCAGGGCAGCGGGACTTTTTTTATTGTGAATTATTGGGTGTTTCCTAATAGTTGCGGTTAGCGCATAAATTAATATAATAATCTCTAAATCTTTCGTTTATATTATTAGGCATTTTTGTAATACTTAAATAGTCCTTATAAAATACATATTTATTCATTGATTGAACTTCAAAAATAGATAGTAATTCTATTACAAATTGTGCGCGTAAAAAATTATCATTTAATAAAACAAGGATAGATAGAATACAACCATACAATCCATTAATAGATTGTTTATCGTCTTTTGATATTTGGTCATGATTCTTTTTTATAAGTGTGTGCCCTAATACTTTATACAAATTCACAATCGATGGTTTATATTTTTTTTGTACTCTAAAATCTGTAAAATTAAGATTGTGTGCTGCACAGTTACGAAATAACCTTACAGTCATTAATGTATTTTTAACAAGATTCGTCTTATCATTATAAGTTAAATTTTGGTGAGGGATTAAATTATTCGCTAAGATATATTTATATTTTGGGATTAAAAGCCTAAATAAATTAATAGAAGTTCCTAACGAAACATTTTTTAAGAGAATCCAAGGGGGGATATGGTTATGCTTATTCATATAATGCTTTGATGGATTTTTTATGTTTTTGGGGAGTAGCCCTTTATCTATCTCTTTTTTTACATCTATAAATGTTAAATTTGCAATGTTAGATTTATAATTTTTGGAATTTAAATACAGCGAATAATCAACTCCGAAATGATTAGACATTATATACGCAAATCTAGTCTTGAATATATTTTCAACAAGCATGCTGTATTTCATTATAGAAGCTTGTAAATTCTTATCAAAAAGAAAAAGTAGATACAAGTATTCAAGCGTAATATTATCAATAAAAGTATTATCTATTGACATATAGTGTGATTTATATCGATTAATAATATCATAATAAGATACAGTACTTAGTATTTGAGTTGCCAATTGCTCATCTTCTATTATAAGTCCACGTTTGCGTAAAAGGCGAATTTGGTCTTCGTATGTTAGAAATGGTTTATCGTAATTCAATTAACTCCCCCAAAATAATAAAAGAGCCACTACTATTTAAGTAGCGGCTCAGTGTCCAACGCCATTACACGCTGTAGACGATTCACTACCCATAGTATACCACATAATAAATATCTTGCAAGTTTTATTCATTAGTTAAAACAACAATATCACCTTTTTTAATCAATTCTGAATTACCATCAACATCTCGTTTACTCATTTGGTCCCTATCCACATTTAATGGGTTTATATATGTCATCGTTCGTTGAAGACTAATTAAGGGGTCTATAGGATTTATATTTTTACGGGTAATCTTTTTACAAATTGAAAACTTCTCATAGGGGACTTCTACCTCAATAATATCTTTAACTATATCTAGTGCCCCATAGTTCACGCCATCTATTATAACTGGTTCGCCTTCTTTTATAATTCTTAAAGTATCACCTGATTTTGCCCCTTCATCAAATCCATAGTCTATTAACACCGTAGTATTGTTAACGATTTCAATTATTTTATAGCGGTTATATAGCATAAAATAAACTCCCTTTAAAACAAATTTAAACACAATAAAACTGGAATTTAGATAAATTTACATTATTTTTATTGCAAGAATGTACAAGGTTTTCAATTAAATTAGCATTACATTCCAAGCAAAAATCATTTCTTTCTAAATGTAATAATTCGTGTAAAATTGCTTTTCGTTGTAACTCAACAGAAATATTATTATTAATGATGATAGTGTAGCTACCATCTTGATTATCATGTGTTAATGCTTTAATTCTATGTGGTAATAATTGATAGGTTAGAATAATACTCATTTCTTTTCTCTTGCTTTTAAACTATTGATTAAATTTAAAACAATATCTATATCTTCTTTTGATAAGTCTCTTGATGCATCAAATAATATACGTCCTTCCGGATTAGTTCGTAATTGTTCTGCTATTTCAGCAACTTCTTTATCATGATAATAACCATTGTTAATGGAGGTTTTATCTTCTATTAGATCCGATTTTTCTATATTAAAGTAATTAGCCAGTATTTCAATTTTATCTATACGTGGATATGATTTTGCTCTAACCCACTCTGAAAAAGTAGTTTCTTTAAAATTTAAAATTTTACAAACATCTTTTTGCGTAACTTGTTTTTTATCTAAATAGTACTTAAGATTTCTAGCAAAAATTTCTTTGTTTCCTAGCCCACTTCTCATTTAAAACACCCCCCTTATATCAGTATTATATACGGAAAAATCGCATTATGTCAAAAAAATATAAAAAATATACGATTTAACCCTTGACAATACGGTTTAATTGGATTATGATGTGTATAGTGAAACGAGGTGATTTAAATGGAAAATATAAACCTTACACTAAAAGCAGCTAGAGCAAACAAAGGTTATACGCAGAAAAAAGCGGGAAATCTGCTAGGAGTAAGCGAATCAGTAATATCAAATTGGGAAAGAGGGATATCATTTCCTGATGCATTACAGATAAAGAAAATAGAAAAGGTTTATGAAGTGCCTTATGATAGGCTTATTTTTTTAAAAAACAAATCCAATTAAACCGTATAAAGCAATGAGGTGCATTAAACAAAAGGAGGTAAATAACAATGGAAAAGAAAAATGAAAGACAATTTACATTAAAACGAATTGCTTTGCTGAAAAACTTTAAAAACAAAGTTCTAAGAAAGCAAAGAAAAATGCCTTTTCCGGCGGAATATGCTCGACTAGAAAAGACACTTTCAGATTTGATTGATTTTGAAGTTAAGGAGTATTTAAAAAAAAACAGCCCCACAAGAATGAGACTGTTTTTGCAAATATTCGTATTAACAATTTAGAAGCAATTTCTAAAAATATGGACATTATCCGAACTTCCCTAGAGAACACGCTTGAACAGCATTGTAAGAAACGAATAGATAAGGGCAATTGGTAGGATTACTTCCCTGTCGAATAGATACATTCCTCAGCAAAAAGAAATGGTCATTACCACACAAATTATGTTTTTTAGATTGAGGTTCATCTAATTTCCCGAAACACGCCCTTAAAAGAGTTCTGGGAATATCAGTTTCTTTTGTTAAATCATCATCGCTAAAAACAGGTGTACCAGAAATTATACCAGTGGCTGTTAACAAAATGAGGCTATTCCCTTTAAGGGGATCTAATTCAGTAATAGCCAACGCCTGAGCTTTTACTAATTCTCTTATGTTCATAAAAAATCACCCCCTCTCTCTACAAAACAACCTATTAACAGTATATCAAGGGGATATAAAGGAGAACAACACATGAATAATCTACAAATATTTAATAACAATGAATTTGGAAATTTAAGAGTAGTACAAAAAGATAATCAAACATGGTTTGTCGCAAAAGATGTTTGTGAATGTTTGGGTCTTAGCAACTCCAGAAAAGCACTCTCAAGACTTGATAATGATGCCAAGGGTGTCACTAGTAGTTACACCCTTGGCGGGAAGCACAAAATGATTCCAGTTATCGAAAGATAGGAGATGTTAAATTATGGAAATTAAAATGCAGAGAATAAAAATTGGAATGATTCAAACAACTACTTATAACGATGAGGTTTATTACTGTTTGGAACAGGTAGCTGAACAAACTAATTAATTTGTAGTGAGGAATTGAAATCGATGTGCAACCTAGTAAGATGCTTAAAAGATTGGTGGAACTATAACCCAAAAACATTTCAAGAGGAAATTAGTTTAGCGAGAAAATACGTATTTTTCTCAATACTACTAACAATTATTAATACAATTCTTATCCTTTTACGAGTTGCCAAATAGCTAAGAGGATTCCAATTAATGCTAAAAACGGGGATGTTAAAGGAGGTGAAAGACAATGCGAAGAAAACGGAAAGTAGTTAATTGGTGGAAAGTGTACTGTGTGGGAATGATTGTTACATGTGTAGTGTTAGTAGCTTTTGTATTAATCAACAGTCATTTTTCTAAAAATTTTGGTGTAAAAACTACCAATGGATTGGTGTGTTATTCCTACGATGTGCAAGCAGGTGACACTTTATGGTCAGTTGCTAGTAATGTGGCTACACCTAACGAAGATGTACGTGAAATAGTTTTTAAAATCATGAATGAAAATAACATCAAGAATGCACAAGAACTTAAAGTAGGAGATCGTATTTATATTCATTTAGAAAGGGTGAAGTGAATGAAGGTACCGTTAGTAGTAGCGGCAAAGCTATTAGAAATGCCTGCGGATACACTGCGATATTTTTTGCAGCAAAACAAGCTTGATATTGGCTCAGCAATTAAACGCCCCAATTCAAGCCGATGGACATATTACATCAGTCCTAAAAAATTATCTCAGTATACAGGTAAACAGTTATCAAAAATTGAGCAATTAGTTGAAGAGTTAAAAAAGGGAAAAAACAATGAAAAAACTTGAATTTGTATTAAATGACAATCACCAAGTGGAAGAAGTTAACTGTCCTGATAATTTTAACGAATTAGACGCTTTATCTGTTGGAATTATGGTACTGGGAATACAATTATCAAAACTTGATGAAGACGCTAGAAAACGATGTATAGCTCTTATAGCAACACTTTTGTCTTTGTGTACAGATATAGACAAAGTAGCGGATATCGTAAATGAGGTCGAAGGTGTTAATAAAATTATCGTAAAAATAAAAAAGAGTAAACATGTCAATTAAAAAACAGATACAGAAGGGAAAGTTCTGTATCTGTCATAAAAAAATAGTATTCCCCAATATCTATTTTTTTATATTTTATCACAAGTGAGGTACATATGGTAACAATCAACGAATTACAGGTCGAAAATCTCAAACGAGTAAAGGCGGTTAAATTAGTCCCTTCCCCAAATGGCTTAACTGTTATCGGTGGAAAAAACAGACAAGGCAAGACATCTGTGTTAGATGCAATTATGTGGGCATTAGGCGGCGATAAGTATAAACCGTCAGATGCTAAACGAGTGGATGCTTTAACTCCACCTAATATTCGTCTTGAATTATCCAACGGTATTACAGTTGAGCGTAAAGGAGTTAATTCTTCTTTAAAAGTTATTGATTCTTCAGGCGAAAAATCCGGACAAAGTTTATTAAATACTTTTATTTCTAAACTTGCTCTTGACCTTCCATCTTTTATCAATGCAAGTGAAAAAGAAAAGGCGGATATTCTTCTTAAAATCATCGGTGTAGGCGATAAGTTAAAGGCAATGGATGAAGAAGAAAATAGGATTTATGCACAACGAACGGAAATAGGACGTCTTGCTACAAAGAAAGAAAAAGTAGCTGAAGATATGCCTTTCTTTCCAAATCTACCTACAGAACCTATATCTGCTTTAGAACTTATCCAAAAACAGCAAGAGATATTAGCACGGAATGGAGAGAACAATAAAAAGCGTGACAATCTTAAGCTAATAGAACAAGAAAAAGAAAAACTTACTGTTTATGTGGAAGACCTTAAGAAAAAACTGGAAGAAGCAGAAAATAGGTTAAGTATTTGTGTAAATGATGTAATTACTGCACGAAAGACTGTAGAAGAGCTTAGAGACGAAAGTACAGCGGAACTGGAAGAAAACTTAAGACAGATTGATGATAAGAACGCTAAAATTCGTTCTAACGCTCAAAAAGAAGCAGCAGAAGCGGAAGCAGAAGCTTTAAACAAAGAATATGGTGTATTATCAGATGCTTTGGCAGAAATTAGAAAAAATCGAAATGAACTGTTAGATTCAGTAGATTTACCACTTCCGGGATTAACAGTCCAAGAAGGGCGACTGCTTTATAACAATGTGCATTGGGATAGCATGAGCGGTTCCGACCAATTAAAAGTGGCTACTGCTATCGTGAGAAAGCTTAATCCGGAATGCGGATTTGTACTTATGGATAAGCTCGAACAGATGGATTCGGACACTTTACAAGAATTTGCTGCATGGCTTGAAAAAGAAAATTTACAGGTTATTGCAACACGTGTAAGCACGGGCGATGAATGTTCCATCATCATTGAGGACGGGATGGTTAAAGATTCCACCGAAGCAATAGAAGATAGACCGTCTTATGTAAAAGGTGTGTTTTAAAAGGAGGTAATCATGGAGGTAACTACCGGAATCATAGAAACACCGGTAAAGGTTTGTTTATACGGTGTAGAAGGGATAGGCAAAACAACATTTGCCAGTAAATTCCCTAAACCGATTTTTCTTGATTTAGACAAAGGAACGTCAAGACTTGATGTTGCAAGAATCCGAAATATATCGTCTTGGGCGATGCTTATAAGTACTATCAAAGAAATATATGGTAATCCCGATGAATATAAGACATTAGTTATAGATACGGCAGATGCGGCAGAAAGATTATGTATCGAGCATATTTGTAATAAATATAACAAAGACGGTATAGAAGATTTTGGATATGGGAACGGATATACCTATTTAACGGAAGAATATGCAAGGTTTTTAACTTTATTAGAAACCTGCATTACACAAGGGATAAACGTAGTAATACTAGCTCACGCTATCTTAAAGACTGTTACTATCCCCGATGAAATGGGAAGTTACGACCACTGGGAATTGAAGTTGTCTAAAAAGACCACTAATCAGGTGGCTCCATTAGTAAAAGAATGGGCGGATGTGCTTTTATTCGCCAATTACAAAACACTTCTTGTACAAGACGGAAACAATACAAAGAAAAAAGCTGCAGGGGGTAAGCGCATGATGTGGACTTCCCATACTCCATTTGCAGATGCAAAAAATCGATTCGGACTTTCTGAAGAATTGGAATTTGATTATGCCAATATTGCTCATATTGTGCCTAATAACACGTCTCCGTTAGTTGCTAGTATAGAAACACCTAAAGCACCTACAAAAGAGGTTAAACAGAAAGAAAAGCCCATGAAACAAGAAGCAGGAACAACAACTGTAGAACCAACGAACAAGCCTTTAACTAACAAGGATATTTTACTTAAAAAGTTAAACGATATTATGGCACAAGAAAAAATCACTGAAAGTGAAGTTCGTAAGGCGGTTGGCATGAGAGGTTATTTCCCTGAATCAACACCTATTGAGATGTATCCGGAAGATTTTATAGAAGGTTGTCTTATCGGGGCATGGGAACAAATAAAAGCCTTGATTGTAAGTGAAATTTCACCATTTACTAATTAATTTAAAAATAAGGAGAAAAATATTATGTCAAACAATTTTGAAAAATTCGGAACAGTAATTAATGATGATCCAACAAATAAAGCATTGGATTGGGATGCAGAAATCGAAGCTTCTGAAAGTGAGTTTAGATTACTGGATAAAGGACAATATGATTTTACAGTTGCTAAATTCGAAAGAGCTAATTTCGAGGGAAGTGCTAAAGTTCCGCCTTGCCCATTGGCTCGTTTAACACTGACTGTACATGATTCACAGGGCGATGTGCAGGTATTTAATAATTTATTTTTAACCGAAAAAACTGCGTGGAAAATTGCTCAATTCTTTGTTTCTATTAAATTAATGAAAAAGGGCGATAAGCTCAAAATGAATTGGTCAAAGGTTATTGGTGCTAAAGGACGATTATCCATTAAACACCGTGAATATAACGGTAAAACTTACAACGAAGTAGATAATTATATAGCTCCTAAAGAATATTCTTATACTAAAGGAACCTTTTAAAAATGGAACTTAGACCGTATCAAGAAGAAGCGGTCAAGGCGATACATGCGGAATGGCAGCAAGGTCATAAAAAGACCTTGCTGGTCTTACCAACCGGATGCGGAAAAACGATTACGTTTGCTAAAGTTGCTGAAAATTGTGTAAAACAAGGAAGAAAAGTACTTATCTTAGCTCATCGTGACGAACTTTTAACACAAGCTCAAGACAAGATTAAAAAAGCTACAGGTCTTCAATGTGCAAAAGAAAAAGCAGAAGAAACCAGTATAAATACTTGGTATCGAATTGTAGTAGGAAGCGTACAAACACTGATGAATGATAAGCGCTTACATCAACATGATCCGGGTGAATTTGACACTATTATTGTTGACGAAGCTCATCATTGTTTATCTAAGAGTTATCAAAAAGTGTTAGATTACTTTTCTAATGCTGATGTGTTAGGGGTAACGGCTACACCCGAAAGAAATAATATCCAATGTTTAGGTCAATATTTTGACACATTGGCTTATGAATATACCTTGGTACAAGCTGTACAAGATGGATATTTATGCAAAATCAAAGCACAAACTATACCTATAGAGCTTGATTTATCACAAGTAAAAATGAGTTCCGGCGATTATTCAGCAGGAATGGTCGGCACCATGCTAGATCCATACCTTGAACAGATAGCACAAAAAATGATTGAGTACTGTAAAGATAGAAAAACAGTTATTTTTTTACCACTTGTTAGTACTGCTAAAAAATTTAAAGCCATGCTTAATTATTATGGTTTTAACGCAGCAGAAGTTAACGGTAAATCCAAAGACCGTAAAGAAGTGTTAGATGCTTTTGAACAGGGTAAATATAACGTTTTATGCAATGCGATGCTCCTCACTGAAGGTTGGGATTGTCCATCCGTTGATTGTGTTATTATGCTTCGACCAACAAAGATAAGGAGCTTATATTGTCAGTGTATCGGTCGTGGAACTCGCCTTTCACCGCAAACAGGAAAAGAAGATTTATTATTATTAGATTTTTTGTGGAATACAACAAGACACGAATTATGTCGTCCGGCTTCTCTTATCTGTAAAGAAAAAGATGTAGCTGACAAAATGACTGAAAACATAGCACACAGTGGTGATGCTATTGATATAGAAGAAGCAGAAAAGACTGCAAGAGAAGATGTAATCACTGAAAGAGAACACGCTCTTGCAGCTCAATTAAAAGCACTTAGGGAACGCAAGAGAAGATTAATAGATCCGTTGCAATTTGAAATGTCTCTTAAATCTGAAGATTTAGCAAGTTACAAACCATCTCTTATTTGGGAAATGGCTCCAATAACAGATGCACAAAAAAGATTCCTTGAATCACGTGGAATTTTACCTGATGACATTGATTGTGCAGGTCGTGCAAGTCTTATCATAGACAAGCTTATAAAACGCAGTAATAGCGGTTTGTGTACTCCTAAACAGATAAGTTTCTTATCTTCAAGAGGATTTCAAAATGTGGATAAATGGTCTTTTAAATCAGCAAGCAAGATGATTTCACGCATCCGTATGAGTGGGTGGAGAATTCCTGACGGTGTGGATATTGCAACTTATGTACCTAATGAAGGTTAATTATGAAAAAATTTGATGTAACAAAATTATTGGAATATATCAATCCTATTACTTGTACCTATGAAGAATGGTTACAAGTAGGTATGGCACTTTGCCATGAAGGGTATCCGGTGGAAGTATGGGATAGTTGGAGCCAACAAGACCTTGAACGATATAACGATGGCGAATGTTATGCGAAGTGGGATTCTTTTAGAGGGAATCCCACTCCGATAACAGGGGCTACCATAACACAAATGGCAAAAGAGCGTGGATGGGAACCTAAAGAACAAGCAAAAGAAGATAAAGCTCTTGCTTGGGATGATGTTATAACCGATGACGTTATTGTAGTAGATCAGCATTACATAGAGGATGAATATATCAAAGAACCTTCTATTTGGAATCCGATTGATGAAATTATCCAATATTTAGAAGCAGTCTTTGATAAATCAGATATTATCGGCGTTTCCATGCAATCTATGCTTAGAAAAGATGGTAAATATTCTCCGTCTAGTGCAGGTGTTTACACTAAAACGGCAGGAGAATATATTGACCGTCTTAGGAAATATCAAAAGACTTGTGAAGATGTAAAAGATGTTATCGGATATGCAATGGGTGACTACAATCCGGCTGCAGGAGCTTGGATACGCTTTAATCCGTTAGATGGATACGGTATTAAAAATGACAACGTCACAGAATATCGATATGCACTGGTTGAATCTGACAATATGTCTACAGGCAAGCAAAAAGCTATTATCGAAAGCTTAGAGCTTCCGGTTGCTGCCTTAGTACACTCCGGTAATAAATCTATCCATGCCATTGTACATATAGATGCGTCCTCTTATGAGGAATACAGAAGACGTGTTGATTACTTATATAAGGTCTGTAAAAAGAATGGGCTTATGGTTGATGGGGCAGATAGAAACCCTTCAAGACTTTCAAGACTTCCCGGACTTCTAAGAGATGGGAAAAAGCAATTTCTTATAGCTACTCATATAGGCAAAGAAAGCTATGACGAATGGAAAGAATGGATTGAAGCGGTTAATGATGATTTGCCCGAACCGGAAGAGTTATCTAGCGTATGGAATGATATGCCCGACTTAGCTCCATCTTTAATAGACGGTGTACTTAGACAAGGTCATAAATTGCTCATTTCCGGTGCTTCTAAAGCCGGTAAGTCCTTTGCCTTGATAGAGTTATGTATAGCGATAGCAGAGGGAAATAAATGGTTAGGATTTGATTGTGCTAAAGGTCGTGTACTATATGTCAATCTTGAACTTGATAGAGCCAGTTGTTTGCATCGTTTTAAAGATGTATATAAAGCATTGAAATTACCTCCACAATCCATTAATAACATCGATATTTGGAATTTAAGAGGTAAAAGCTTACCAATGGATAAACTAGCTCCTAAACTCATTAGACGAGCGCAGAAAAAGGAGTATATAGCCATAGTGATAGATCCTATTTACAAGGTTATTACAGGAGACGAAAATAGTGCCGACCAAATGGCTCATTTCTGTAATCAGTTTGACAAGGTTTGTACTGAATTACATTCCGCCGTTATTTATTGCCATCATCACTCAAAAGGTGGGCAAGGGATGAAAAGAGCTATGGATAGAGCATCCGGATCCGGTGTATTTGCTCGTGACCCTGATGCAATCTTAGATATGATTCAGCTTTGTGTAGATGACGATAAAGATATGGAAGAAGATACATTAAAACCGACCGCTTGGAGAATATCCGGAACTCTTAGAGAATTTCCGACCTTTGAAGCAGTCAATGTATGGTTTGCCTATCCTATCCATAAAGTGGATGATACAGGACTACTTGCAATGGCAGCAGAAGAAGGAAGTCTAGCGGATATACAAGCTAAAGCGTTAGCTAAAGGACGTGTGTTAGGTAATCAAGCTAAGACTGCAAAAAAAGAAAGTCGTATCTCAAAGATAGATGAAGCTTACGAAGCATTAAGTTTTAGCGGCAAAGAAATTGTCACTTTAGAGGATATGGCAAAATAT
>QWCQ01001015.1_pt1 | contig 12526 bp, 10 predicted proteins | sample 1972701 | NCBI WGS metagenome assembly QWCQ01 (sample SAMN09866704, study PRJNA288562) | Human gut metagenome isolate pre4_stool, whole genome shotgun sequencing...
ACTAAGACTTGCTCCTGTGTTTATACCGAGGATGCCTGGATCAGCTATTGGGTTTCTAGTAACTGATTGCATCAATACACCGCTTATGGCAAGACTAGAGCCTGCTAAAGTTGCAAAAATAGTTCTAGGTATTCTTTTATAAATAATTGATTTAATAAAATCATCTTCTAGATTACCGATTCCAAAAGTTGCTAGAAAATCTTTGATATTAATTTCTTTTGTTCCAAGCTTTAATGACAAAAATATTGTAATAAGAAGACCTAGGCAGATTAGAAAAATTATGCCTAGGTTTATTTGTTTTTTATTTCGCATTTTTGCATGCGTTTCCTAAAATATTTAGGAATTCTTCAATAGCGTAGTTTATTGAAAGTGGTGTTGGAATCCATGAGGCCGCTAATGGTGTATTTTCTGGAATTACAGCAACGGCCCCATTTTTAATTGCGTTTATTTTGCCTAAAAGAGGATCTTTTTGTAAAGTTTCAATAGTTTTATCATCACCATAAGTTATGATTACATCAGCATCATTTATCTTATCTGCTTCTTCTGCAGAAATTTCTTTTACAAAACTATCTTCACTTTCAAATTCTTTTAATGATTCAGGGAAAACCAGACCTAAATCTGTTAAATAATTTGCTCTTGGATCTTTGCTAGTAAAAATCCAGAATTTTGATGTATCTGCAGCATTAAACATAGTAAATAATACTTTTTTTCCTTTGATTTCTGGATGTTTTTCTAACTCTTTGGCTATACGAGATTCAGTATTTTTGATTAACTCATCACCTTCTTTTTCCATACCTAAGGCTTTTGAATCAATTTTAACCATATCTTTCCACAAAGTTTGCCAAGGTTTAGATTGGTATGCTGCTACTGGAGCTATTTTTGATAGAGTGTCATAATCTTCTTGAGTTATACCGGAATAAGCAGCTAAGATAACATCTGGTTTAGAATTTGATATTGCTTCAAAGTTAAGCCCATCTAGATCGTCAAATAGCTTAGCCTCACCATTTAGTTCTTTGATTTTTTCTTCTGTCCAAGGTAAAAGTCCTTTATCAGCACTTACGCCGTAATTTGCTTTAGAAAATCCAACAGGAACTATACCTAAAGCTAATGCTACATCATGATTTCCCCAAGCAATAGTTGCAACTCTTTCAGGTTTTTTATCTAATATAGTTTGACCGAAAGCGTGATCTAAAACTATTTGATTAGGTGCATGCTCTTTAGAAGTATTTTCTTTACTATTAGCAGAATTATCTGCATTGTTTTTTACTTCACTTTCCTTAACTGTAGTTTCAGTTTTTGTATCATTTGATGGTGCGTTTGAATTAGAAGAACAAGCGCTAAAAATTATACACATAGCTAAACTGGCTATTAGAAAAAATTTACTTTTCATAAATACTCCTTAAATAGATTTATAAGAAAATGATATCAATAATAATTATCATTGTCAAGTGATTTTGGTCAAAAATTAAAAATATAATTATTTTTTAAAAAGGATTTAGTTTTTATTTTTAAGCTAAATTATGTATAATATATAATAAGAAATGAGGAGATTAAATGGCACTTAATATAAATTGGTATCCTGGTCATATGAAAAAGACCAAGGAAGAAATTGAAAAAAACCTAAAGCTGGTTGATATAGTTTTAGAAATTATAGATGCGAGGATTCCAGAATCTTCGAGAAATCCAATGCTTGATGATATTTTGGCTGATAAGCCAAGGATGATTATTATGAATAAATCTGACCTTGCAGATCCAAAGGAAAATCAAAAGTGGATTAATAAGTTTAAAAACGATGGGATTGTGGCTCTTCCAATGAATTCTAAAGAGAGAATCAATGTTGGCAAAATTTATGATATAGCAAGGGAGATTCTTGCTGATAAGTTTAAAAAACATGAGGAAAAAGACATTGACAATCCTATAATAAGGATGATGATTGTAGGTGTGCCAAATTCTGGCAAGTCTACTTTTATAAACAACGTTGCCCAAAGGAAGGGAGCGAGAGTCGGCAATCGTCCAGGAGTGACCCAAACCAAACAGTGGATAAAGACAAATTCTAATTTGCAACTTCTTGATACTCCAGGTGTGCTTTGGCCAAAATTTGACGATAGGACAGGTCTTCACTTATCCTACACCAACGCCATTAAGGATGAAATCCTAAATATAGAAGATCTGGCTACGGTGAAAGATTAGTGAGAGAAGTTATAAGTCTTTTGGGAAAGGGATCTGAAATAAGGTCAGAAGTGGCAATTTCAAATAAAAAAAGCTTGACCCTTCATGAAAAAATTGGCTTTAAAATAAAAGAAAAAAGAAAAAACAGTTTGGTTTTATTTTTGAAAATCAAATAGGTTTATCAATGGTATTTAAATATAGAACACATTTATGGTAAAATATAAAAAAGAAATCTTTACTAGGAGGGTTTATGTTCGGTATATTAGAAGCTGGCGGGACTAAGATGATTTGTGCTGTTGGTGATAGGAATTTAGAGGTTAAAGACGAAATCAGGATTGATACCAGAGGGCCTGTTGAGACTTTCGCTGACATAAAATATTTTTTTGCAAAGTATAAGGACGAAATTGAATCAATTGCTATTGGCTCTTTTGGCCCAATTGAGGTGAATCCAGATTCGGATGATTATGGGAAGATTTTAAATACTCCTAAAGAGGGATGGAAAGATTTTAATATTATAAAATGCCTTGAGGAAGATTTTTCTGTGCCAATTTATGTGACAACAGATGTGAATGCTTCAGCCTATGGAGAATACAAGGTCGGTTGCGGCAAGGGCAAGACAAGTCTTGCTTATTATACTGTTGGAACAGGTGTGGGTGGCGGTTATGTTCAAAATAATAATTTCCTAGGTGGGGCTAGCCACCCAGAAATGGGACACATGATTATAAAAAAAGACCCAAGAGATACTTACGAGGGCGGATGTATGTGCCACGGCGACTGCCTTGAGGGCCTTGCATCTGGTCCAAATATTGAAAAAAGACTTGGCAAAAGTGGTCAAAATCTTGATCCAAATGATGAATTTTGGGATATAGAGGCAGGATACCTTGCCCAGGCTGCCTACAACACAAGCCTTATGTTTAGCCCTGATGTTATTGTATTCGGTGGCGGGGTTATGCAAGTTCCTGGCCTTATTGAAAAGGTGAGAGAAAAATTTAAGGACTTGATGAATGGCTATGTAGACCTACCTGATTTAGATTCTTATATTGTTAGACCAAAATATGATGGAAGATCAGCCACCCTAGGGCTTTTGATCCTTGCTCAAGAAATTTTATAAAAAAACAGGGCCCCATGAGGGGCCTTTTTTAATGAGCAAGTCTAGTTAAAAAATTTAATAAAGCATTTTATTTTGACCAAAAGGGAGGAAGGTCTTGCTCATTATCCTAAATTTTAGCAAATCTTTTTCTTATCGAGGATGTGGCCAACGAGATACCCAAATCCTAGACAAGCTAGGAATACTAAAATTATATTATCTTTTAAAACTAAGCTAGAATAAGCACCGACGGCTGCTCCTAGTTGGGTAAAAATCATCTTGCATGAATTAAAATCGTTTTCTTTATAGTCAAACATGGAAAGTCCTTTCTATTGAACATAAACTCTAAGTCTGTTTATTATCTGTTTACCTTGCTAACTTATTGATACTTATATTCTACCATACTTTTATTACTTTATCAAGATAATATGATAAGATTTTTCGAATGAGAATAAAAAAAACTCAGACAGCTTGCTTTAGCCATCTGAGATTTGAATTTCTTTTTATTTTTTTATGAAGAAATTGAAACGCTTGTTGCGACTCCATTTTCTACAAAAATTATTAGGGCAAGACCTGTATCCTTGCATTCTTCGAGATATTTGAGGAAGTCTTCCTTGGTGAATTCCTTAGCTGGGGCCATGCCACCAACAGCTTCAAATACAGTTTTGTCGTTGATTACAAATTTGTGGTCTTCTTCATTTTTGATTTCTTCGACCTTTTCGTAGTCTTCTGGATTTTCTAAATAATCAAAGGATCCTGAAACTACAAACCTATCGTCTTCAAACTTATAATCGTAGGCAGTAGATGTGATGTAGTCATCTGCTTCGCCCTTAAGTTTAGCAATCATGGTTGTGACGTATTTTCCGTCTTTTTCATGAAGGTTTTTTTCGTCTTCTTTTTTATCTGCCACTTTGCTATCTTCCTTGCTTTCATTTTCTTTATCATCTTCAGATTCTGACTTATCAACCTTATCTTCGGCAGGCTTATTGTCAGAATTTTGATCCTCGTCGTGGGCTTCTACTACTTGATTTTCTCCTAAATTTTTATCTGCTACATCATTTGATTCGCAGCCAATTAGGCTTATGGCCATAATCGATAAAAGTATTGGTTTTAATAGTTTGTTTTTCATATTACACCTCTTATTCCTATTATACCCTAAAGGCCATTTATGAAACTTAAAACTTTTTTAAGCTTTGATGGGAATGGAATTTACAAAAATAAGCTAGGTGATTTTGTTTTTATTTTTTTGTTTTAAACCATGGAAAAAATGTCAATTTTTTTGTGGATTTTTATTGAAAATTTCCTTATTTTGGTTTAAAAAAAGGCAAAAATGGATATATATTAAAGTAGGGAAAATGTTTTGAAAGACCATCCTCAAATTTGAAACAAATGTCAGATTTTACTTAAATTTCCAGTAAATAATTAATTTTGACAATTAACTTTTAGTTATTTTGGGAGAAAGGAGGGTTTTGCCAAACAAATTTATAAGATATTTGGAATAAAAAATATACTTGACAAAACGTTTTCTTAAGGCTACAATACTTTTATAAGGATAATAATGTAAGGAGGATTATATGCTTTTTAAGACAACAGAACAACACGAAGAGCTTAGGAAAAAAGACAGAGCTTTCGCAGAAGAAAAGGTAAAACCAATCGCCTTCGACCTCGACCAAAAAAACGAGTTTCCTGATGATATAGTTAAGGAAATGGGCCAATTAGGATTTATGGGTATCCCATATCCAAAGGAATACGGTGGCCAAGGTCTAGATGTAATTTCTTATGCAATTACAGTTGAAGAATTATCAAGAGTAGATGGCGGTGTAGGTGTAATTTGTTCAGCACACACATCTTTAGGTTCCTGGCCAATATTTGCTTTCGGTACCGAAGAACAAAAACAAAAATACCTTGTTCCACTTGCTAAGGGTGAAAAAATAGGTGCTTTTGGTCTAACAGAAGAAAATGCTGGATCAGATGCTGGTGGTACAGAAACAACAGCAGTTCTTGATGGCGATAACTATATACTTAATGGTAAAAAAATCTTTATCACAAACGCTCCAAAGGCTGATACTTATGTAGTATTTGCAGTTACAACACCAGGTATTGGTACCCACGGTATTTCAGCATTTATCGTAGAAAAAGAATTTGAAGGATTCACCTTCTCTGATCACTATGACAAATTAGGTATCAGATCATCTTCTACAGCTGAACTACACTTTGATAATGTAAAAGTTCCAAAAGAAAACTTACTTGGTAAAGAAGGCCAAGGTTTCGCTATAGCTATGGCTACCCTAGACGGTGGTAGAATTGGTATAGCATCTCAAGCCCTAGGTATTGGCCAAGGTGCATATGAATCCGCCCTTGCTTATGCAAAAGAACGTGAACAATTTGGTATGCCAATTGCTCACTTACAAAGAAATACATTCAAACTTGCTGATATGGCAACATATCTACGCGGTGCAAGACTTATGATTTATTCTGCTGCAGAACTTAAAGAAAATCACGAAAGATATTCTGCAGAAGCAGCTATGGCTAAACAAGTTGCATCAGATCTTGCAATGAAGATTACAACTGAAGCAGTTCAACTATACGGTGGTTCTGGATTTATCAAGGGTGTTGACGTAGAAAGATTCTTCAGAGATGCTAAGATTACACAAATTTACGAAGGTACTAACGAAATCATGAGAGTAGTAGTTGGTGCAAACACAGTTGGTCGTGCTCCAAAGATGCAAAGAGCTGGATCAAAAGGATCAGCAGCTCCAATCGCAGGCGTACGTAAAGGCGAAATCTTCGAAGGAGATCCAAAAGAAGCAGTTAAAAATTTAGTTGCAGCCCTTAAGAAAGACGGCTATGACTTCACAATAGGAATTGATCCTATGACACCAATTAACGAAGCACAAAGAGTTGTTGTAGCAGGTCGTGGTATAGGTGAAAAGAAGAATATGAAACTAATAGAAGACCTTGCTTACCAAGCAGGTGCAGCTATTTCATCATCTAGACCAGTTGCAGAAACATTAAAATACGTTCCACTTGAAAGATATATCGGTATGTCTGGTCAAAGCTTCAAAGGCAACCTCTACATCGGTGTAGGTGTATCAGGAGCTGGACAACACTTAAAGGGAATGAAAGACGCATCAACAATCGTTGCAATTAACAACAGCAAGAATGCTCACATTTTCAACAACTGTGACTACGGTATAGTAGGCGATGCTATGGAAATTCTTCCACTATTAATCAAAGAACTTGATAATGGCGAAGCAAAGAAACCAGCACCACCACAACCAAAAATTAAGAGATCTAAACCAAGAAAAATGGCTCCAAAAGAAGACGTTTATTTAGACTTAGGTTCAGGATATGAATATGATCCTCAAGTAGGAGATCCATCTCAAGGAATCGAGCCAGGTACTCCATTTGATAAACTTCCTGACAGCTGGGTATCACCAGTTTCTGGCGAAGAAAAATCCGAATTTATTAAGATGGAATTCCCAGCAGATAGAAAGTAGTAGGAGGTAATAATGTATACAGTTAGAAAAGTAACAGACGATTTATATTATGTAGGTGGAGATGACAGAAGATTAGCCTTATTTGAAAATATATTTCCAATACCTGAAGGTGTATCATACAACTCCTACCTATTAATGGACGAAAAAACAGTTTTAATCGATGCGGTTGACTGGGCAATAACAAGAGAATACATGGTAAACGTAGCAAGAGTATTAAACGGCAGAGACCTAGACTACTTAATCGTTCACCACATGGAACCAGACCACTGCTCATCAATAGAATTGATGCTACAAAGATATCCAAACTTAAAGATAATTTCTTCTGAAAAAGGAGTTATGTTCATGAGACAATTTGGTTATCACGTAGACGATAGATACATCGAAGTAAAAGAAGGCGACACAGTAAGCTTTGGTAAACACGAATTCACATTCGTAGAAGCACCAATGGTACACTGGCCAGAAGTATTAATGTCTTATGACTCATATGACAAAGTACTATTCTCAGCAGACGCATTCGGATCATTTATCGCAAACAACGGTAGATTATTCGCAGACGAAGTAAACTGGGATAGAGACTACCTAGATGAAGGACGTAGATACTACACAAACATCGTAGGAAAATACGGTACATTCGTACAAAAAGCCCTAGCAAAAGCAGGTGGCCTAGACCTTAAATACATCTGCCCACTACACGGACTTGTATGGAGAGACAACTTCGGATACATCATCGACAAATACGTTCACTGGGCAACCTATGAACCAGAAGAAGAAGGTGTCCTAATCGTATATGCATCAATGTACGGCAACACAGAATTTGCAGCCCAAGCATTAGCAAGCAAACTTTGCGAAAAAGGCATGACCAACATCTCACTAAGAGACGTATCAAGCACACACGTATCAACTCTAATCGCAGAAAGCTTCAAATACTCAAACATCGTACTAGCATCTGTAACCTACAACCTAGGAATCTATCCAGTAATGCTAAACTACCTAGAAGATATGAAGGCTCTAAACCTACAAAACAGAGCGATCTCAATCATCGGTAACGGAACATGGGCTCCACAAGCAGCAGAAAAAATGGAAAAATTCATAGACGAAGAAATGAGACTAATGGACGTACTTCCAGAAGGTCTAGACATGGTATCTTCACTAAAGAAAGCAAAAGAACCAGACATGGACGCAATGGTAGACGGTATCTTAGAATCAATGAAGAAGAGAAGAGAAGAAAAAGAAAAAACAGCTTCTCAAAACAAAGGCAAAAAATAAATAAAAAACTAAAGGCGAGGAAAACTCAAGCGAGCACCCTCGCCTTTTTTATTGGAAAAAATTGTAAATCTTTAGATTTAATATGTAGGTGGTTTAAGATTTAAAGCTTATAGCTAGATTTATGATAAATATTAGAAATAAAGGTCTATAAAAAATTTCTCTATAATAAGTCGTGTTAGTAGAAGTAAAAAATGCTTTTTATAGCACGATTTTTTTAATAAAAATATGCCATACTTAATTATTTTTACTGTAATTTAACTAATCATAATAAAAAAAGAATTATAGATGCGTAAAAATCATCTTGTGAGAAAATTGATAAATAAGAACGATGGAAATTTAAAAAATAAAAAAATTTAAAATTGATACTTGACAAGTGAGTGATTTGTAATATACTAAATATAGGTAAAACGTTTTAATGAGGTTAAAATGGCGAATATAAAAGATGTGGCTAAGAAAGCGGGAGTATCTATTACTACTGTTTCGATGGTTTTAAACAAAACAAACAATAAAATATCCGACGCTACTAGACAAAAAGTAATCAAAGCTGCTCACGAATTAAATTATAATCCTAACAATTATGCAAAGGCTTTGGCGAGCAAGAAGGGTAACTCCATTATGGTGGTTATTCCTGATATCGTAAACCCCTTTTATTCTTCAATAATAAAGCAGCTTACATATTTTGCTAGAGAGAAAGACTATTTTTTATATATTTACAATACAAATAATAAGCTTTTGCAAAGTAAAGATTTTGTAAATATATTGAAAAATAATTATTTTATGGCTTCCTTTGTGGTTGATAGAAATATTGTCGGCTTAACAGAAAATGATATAAAAAAGAATAATATTATTTTTCTAGATGAATATGATTTTACAGATAGGAAGAACAATATTGTTACCGGTAATAATGAAAAAGGTGGTTATTTAGCTGTTGAATATCTTATAAAAAGAGGCTACAAGAATATAGGGATGCTCCTAGGTCCTAGATCTACTGCCAACTCATCACGTAGGTTATCCGGAGGGATCAAAGCTTCTATGGATTATGGAATTTACATTGATTCTTCAAATATGATTCACGGAGATTATTCCTATGAAGAAGGCTACAAATCTGGAAGATTTTTTATTGATAAGAATATTGATGCTATTTTTTCCTTTTCAGATATGTCTTCTTATGGACTGATTAATTATTTTAAGGAAAATAATATTACTATTGGGAAAGAGATAAGCATAATTTCTTATGATAATTTATTTTTTGATGACATTATCACACCGGGTTTGACATCTATTGATCAAAATCTTAAACTTTTAGCCAAGGAAGCTATTGATATGGCTGATAATTTAATAAATGATGGAAAACCTGCAGAAAAAGTTGTTATAGATCCGAGGATTGTTGAAAGAGAAAGTGTAGGTATAAAATATGAAAATTCTTAATTTTGGTTCTATTAATATTGACATATTTTTTAGGGTCGAACATATTGTAAGACCAGGGGAAACAATAAGTTCAGAATCAATAGAAAAACGCGCTGGAGGCAAGGGATTAAACCAATCAGTTGCTCTGGCTAAGGTATCAGATAGCGTCTACCACGCAGGAAGTATAGGCACTGATGGAAACTTCCTTATCGAAGAGATGGAAAATTTTGGAGTGGATACAAGCCTACTTAAAAAAAGCGATAAACTTACTGGCAATGCAATTATCCAAGTTGATGATAAGGGTGAAAATTCTATCGTTCTTTATAAAGGGGCAAATTTTGATAATAGCGAGTCTTATGTTGATGAGGTTTTATCACATTTTGAAAAAGACGATATTCTAGTATTACAAAATGAGATTAACTGTATGCCATATATAGTAAATAAGGCTTATGAAAATGGGCTAAAAATTGTTCTAAATCCATCACCTATAACAGATGAGATCGAAAAAATTGACCTTGATAAGATAGATCTTCTTTTAGTAAATGAGACAGAAGCAAAGGCACTGGCGAAAGTTTCTGATGCTAAAAAAGCAGTTAATTATTTTAGAGATAATTTTCCATCTCTAAAAGTAGTTGAGACTTTTGGTAAAAACGGGTCTATGTATTTTGATAAGGATAATTTAATAAATCAAGATTCATTTAAGGTAGATGCTGTAGATACCACAGGTGCAGGAGATACATTTACAGGTTATTTCGTAACTTATTTTTATAAGGGAGAAAGAATTGAAAAATGTTTAGAAGTTGCGACAAAGGCGTCAGCGCTCTCAGTAACAAAAAAGGGAGCTAGTATTTCCATACCAAGTCATGAAGCAGTATTAAAATTTAAGGGGTAAAAAACATGAAGAGAAATGGAATTTTAAATAGTGAAATATCAAAAAGGCTATCAGATTTGGGTCATACAGATTTAATAGCTATTGGAGATTGTGGTCTACCGATAGATCCTAGTAAAAAAATAGACTTGGCTTTGAAGTTAGGAGAACCAAAATTTATTGACGTTTTAGAAGTTTTGCTAGAAGACTTTGGCTGTGAAGCCTATATACTAGCAGAAGAAATCAAAGAAAACAACCCAAGCCAAGAAAAAGCTATCAAAGAATTATTAGGTGATATTAGTGCAGACTATATTAGCCATGAAGACTTTAAGAAAAAACTTGATGATGTGAAATTTGTAATAAGAACAGGTGAGAATACACCATATTCTAATATTATCCTCAAAGCAAAGAATATTTTTTAGGAGCTATCATGATTGTAGAAATGAAGGATATCTATAAATCATTTGGTAAAAACCATGTCTTGCAGGGAGTAGATTTTAAATTAGGAGAAAATGAAATCCACGCCTTGGTAGGAGAAAATGGGGCAGGTAAATCTACCCTCATGAATATTTTATCAGGTGTTTTAGAAAAAGATAAAGGGAAAATTTTAATAGACGGTAAAGAAGTTGATATCAAAGACACCAACGTAGCCAAAGATTTAGGTATAAGTTTTATCCACCAAGAGCTTAGTGACTGGCCAGAGCTTACTGTGATGGAAAATATATTTATGAATAACGAAATCAAAAAGGGTTCTTTTTTGGATATCAAGACTATGAGAGAAAAGACAAAAGAGCTTTTGAAAAGATTTGACTTAGATGTAGATCCAGATACTAAGGTCTCAAATTTATCAGTTGGTCAAAGACAAATGATGGAGATAGCTAAGGCGAACCTAAATAAAGTAAATATTTTGGTATTAGATGAACCAACCAGCGCTCTTACAAACAATGAAATAGATAAATTGTTTTTGCTTATGAAAAGACTGAGAGATGAGGGAGTATCAATGATTTATATCTCTCACAGAATGGAAGAAATATTTGCTCTTACCCAAAAAATTACAGTAATGAGGGATGGTAAATCAGTTGCAATACTAGATACCAACGATACCAATGAAGCTGAAGTTGTTTCCCACATGGTAGGTAGGGACATAGGAGATTTTTATCCGGAAATGGATGCAGAAATCACCGATGTAAAAATTGAACTTAAAAATTTCTCAAGACCTCCTTATTTTAACGATATTAATATCTGTGCTAAAAAAGGCGAGGTGCTTGGTATATCTGGTCTTATGGGAGCAGGTAGGACTGAGATAATGAGAGCACTTTTTGGTCTAGATCCAAAAGATTCTGGAGAAGTTTTTATTGATGGCAAAAAAGTTGAAATCAATAAACCGATAGATGCGATAAAAAACAAGATTGGCTTTGTAACAGAAAATAGACAGGAAGAAGGTCTAGTTCTAGATGAATCAATTAAAGAAAATATCTCCCTTCTCAATTTTAATAAATTTACACCAGGAATGTTTATAGATAAGGCCAAGGAAAACCTTCTATCAAATAAATTGGTAGGCGATTTTAAAGTAAAGACAACATCAAGTGAAGCGAAAGTTCAGGATTTATCCGGTGGTAACCAACAAAAAGTAGTATTTGCTAAATGGTATGCCATAGATCCTGAAATATTGATATTGGATGAACCAACAAAGGGTGTAGATGTTGGTGCAAAAAGAGAAATATATGACCTAATAAATAACCTTACCCATCAAGGTGTAGCAGTCATATTAATATCAAGTGACTTGCCAGAATTGCTATCATTATCAGACAGGATATATGTAATTCATGAAGGAGAAGTTCAAGGAGAACTATTAAGAGAAGAAGCAAATCAAGAAAAAATAATGACTCTAGCTACAGGAGGAAAACTATGAGCGAATTTAAAGCTAAATTAAAAAATAATCAAAATCTAGGCAATCTAATTGCCCTAGTAATTCTAATAGTTTTTGTAAGTTTGATGAATGGAGCATTCTTGCAACCAACAAACTTACTAAACTTAATGCGACAATTAATAATAAATGGATTTATTGCGCTAGGTATGACTTTTGTAATTCTAACAGGAGGAATTGACCTATCAGTAGGATCTACTCTAGCCATTACATCAGCTGTATTTGCAGGATTATTACAAAATGGAATAGGAACTCTACCAGCTATTTTAATAGCTCTTGTAATAGGATTCGGTCTTGGGTTA
>QWCQ01001016.1_pt1 | contig 12520 bp, 8 predicted proteins | sample 1972701 | NCBI WGS metagenome assembly QWCQ01 (sample SAMN09866704, study PRJNA288562) | Human gut metagenome isolate pre4_stool, whole genome shotgun sequencing...
AATTGGTTTTAAGAATATAGAAATCTTTGATGAAGATGACATCAAACACTTAAAATCCCTGGCCTACAGGGTTGAGAGATATTCGTCAAATATTTCTTATTTGTCCGACTACATCACCAATGTCAAGGACTCCTACGATTCAAAAATGGATCTTTCCATGAACTCAACCATGAAAATCCTCACAGTTGTCACTACGATTTTCACCCCAATTACAGTTTTAACTGGCTGGTATGGGATGAATTTTGAAAATATGCCCGAACTAAGCTGGGAATTTGGTTATATGTATATCATAGGCCTTTCTATCCTAAGCGTTATCATATGCTATCTCTTGTTTAAAAAGATTGACAAATAGGGTCTAGCTTTGACAAGGGCCGGTATTGTAGATATAGTCAAGGTATATTACATTTTTTAAGGAGAAAATATGGACTCTGTTCCCTACCACAGTTTACTTTTAGTTTTAATAGTAATTGGATTAATTTTAGTAAATGGGTTTTTTACAGCCCTTCATACTGGAGTGATTAGTCTTTCTCAGGATAAGCTCCGCGATTTAGAAGAAAAAGGCAGCAAGGATGCTGAAGTTTTATTAAGGATAACATCCAACCAAGACAGGCTCAACCAGTCATTTTCCATGATAAATTCAGTCTTATCCCTAATCACAGTAGCTTTTATTGCTGATATGATCAGGGACTCAGAAATAATTATGGATAATATTTCCATGAAAACTGCCCTTTTGATTACTATATTGTTTTACATAGTAGTGAAGATAATTTTTGTAGACAAGATTCCCCAAAGAATTGGAGTTAGAAATCCTTTGGGCTTCGCCCTAAATACTACAGGGACCCTAAGGCTTGTCCTTGGTCTAACTAAGCCCTTTGTTCTTGTCACAGAAAAGGTGACAAATTTCATCATGAAAATTTTTGGCATAGAGGCTGGTGTTATCCAAAAGGAAGTCACCAACGAGCAGATAAAGTCAATTGTCCAAATCGGTGAAGACCAAGGTATCATTAGGCCTATGGAATCAAAAATGATCCATTCCATCATGAATTTTGACGACATAATCGTAGAAGAAATCATGACTGCTAGGACCGATGTTTTTATGATTGACATCAACGACAAGGACAGGGAATATATGGATGAATTTATAAAAATTCGCCACAACAGGATTCCGATCTTTGAAGATGATGTTGATAATATTTTGGGTGTTTTGTATACCAAAGACTATTTACTCGAAGCGACCAAGGTTGGCCTTTATAATGTAGACATAGAAAAATTAATCAGACCTGCCCACTTTGCGCCAGATAAGATCGAAGCCGACAAGCTTTTTTCTGACATGCAAAAGGGCCATATCCATATGTCGATTTTGATTGACGAATACGGAGGTTTTTCAGGTGTAATTACCATGGAAGACTTGATTGAAGAAATCGTAGGCGATATGGAAGATAGCTTTGACTACGACATTCCAGAGATAAAAATCAACAGTAAAAATGTATTTGTTGTAAAAGCTTCGATTGGAATCAAGGACTTAAACGAGAAAATTCCTATTGATATTGACGAAGAAAACGAAAATTACGACTCGCTCGGTGGCTTTATTATAGATAAGCTCGGCTATATACCAGAAGCGGGCGACAATGAAACCATAATCTACAACGGCTACGAAATAAAAATCCTCTACATGGAAGATAACAGGATAAAGGCTTGTAGGATTAGAAAATTAAAGGAAAGACCAGCAGAGGAAAATCCTCAACCACAAAGTGAAGAAAAAGAAGAAAATTAAAAAAAGTCCAGCAAAGGCTAGGAACTAGAAATCCTAAAAGGATTGAAAGTTCAGGCCTAAGGCTGGGCGTTTTTTATTTTTTATTTTATATATCAGAATTTGAAAATCAAAATTTTTTTAATCGTCTTTTTCGTCAGGACTTACCTCAATGGAAACAAGGTCCATATCTTCTGTGAAGGTAAAGTCGTAGACGATTTTTTCTATGTTTTCAAAGGTGAAAACCAGGGTGACATCAACTAGGTTTTGGTCGATTGGGGCTGTTTTTATTAGGTCCTTGGCATAGGAAACCTTGACCTTGGATTTATCTGTTAGGGTCTTGCCCGCCATGGCAAGGTCGTTTTTTAGGCCCTCGTACATCTTGTCAAAGTCATCGCCAGTCTGGCCTAGACCCTTGGCGTATTTAGCAAAGGAGTCCTTATCGCCGTTTTTAAGGCAGTCGATAATATCGTAGGCCCTGTCTACAAAGACTTGGTTGTCTTCCTTAAGCTTTTTATTTTTGGAAACTGTTGAAAGAAGTTTGATATTAAGACCTGTTAGGTTATCGCCATTTTTATTTAATAAAATCACCAAGGAATCCTCTTCGCACTTGCAAATTATAAGGAAGGAGTCCTTCTTTTTTGTAACTTCTTTGATTTCTAAAATTGGACCTGCGTAGTCTACTGGAAGGATTTTATCAGAAAGAACTCTCAAATCACCGCCGATTTGGTTTTTAAGAGGTTCACCTAAATTTTTGGAAAGACTGTCTACATCCTTAGTATCAATGGCCTTTATTGTCTTTGCCAAAAAAGTTTTTTCCTCATCGCTTAGGTCCTTGTTGGCTTTATCTACCAAGTCATAAAAATCATCGGTTAGGTTTTCATCTTGGATTTGATCTTCAGTTTTTATTACAGGTGATTTTTCGTTTTGGACTTTGGCTGGCTTATCATTTTTGCAAGCAGAAAAGATAAGGGCTAGGCCCAGAAGAAAAACCAGGGATTTTCTATTCTTCATATATCCTCCTTATTTTATTATAACATAAAGAAAGTATAGAAGAAATTTTGATTTAAAATTCATTGGGAAATTTATCCAATTGTACTTATTAGTACGAAAAAAACACTATATTTATAAGGCTAAATATAGTGGTATAGGAAATAAAAAATCGGTTTCACCAATAAATAAAAAAATAAGTAGAAAAAAAGCTTTAAGGTCTTGCTTTATTTACTTATATATGATATATTTAAATTGCGGAAACGGTACCGAAATACCCCAGTTATGCGATTATCAGCGGTCTTGATTATCACAAATTATCCCTACTTGCCCTTAGGAAAGAATATTCGGAAAAGATTGAAAGATTGTTATTGATAATGACTTTTCATTTATTTTAGATGAAAGGGGCCATAGCCTTTATAAAGGAGTTTATATGCAAAAGATTATAAAGAATCATATCAAAATCTTTGCTTTGCTTAGTTTTTTGAAATCTAAAGTATTTGATTTAGTTTATTTTGGTCTAGGAAAAAAATATAGACCTAGCTACAAATGGAATTTCAGGATGGTAGGTCTATTATGATTAAGCCAACAATAAAAGATATAGCTGATATATGCGGTGTGAGTGTAAGTACAGTATCTAGGGCAATTAATGATGCTGAAGGTATTAGCGCAAAAACTAGGGCTAGGATCCTAAAGACAATTAAGGAAACTGGTTATGAGCCAGATACAAATGCCAGAAATCTAAAAATAAGCAAAAATAAAACTATAGCAGTCCTAATCAAGGGTATTACCAACCCATTCTTTACGCCAATGATCAAGGTTATTGAAGAAGAGATAAGTAAGACTGGCTATTCCTTTGTTTTAAATAAGGTAGAAGAACATTCATCAGAAGTGGATATAGCTTTGAAGATGGCCAAGATATTAAAGCCAGAAGGGATAATTTTCCTCGGTGGTGATCTTAGAGATGACCAAGAAAAATTAAAAACTTTGGGTATCCCTTATTCAATGACTACCATAATAAATAAAGAAATAGTAAACAAAAACTCAACTTGTGTAGGGGTCGACGATTTCAAGGAATCTTACAAGATTGTGGACTATTTAATAAGTCTAGGCCATAGGAAAATCGCCTTTATAGCCGCAAGAGCCAACGACTTAAGTATAGGAAGTTTGAGGCTTGAAGGGTATAAAAAAGCCTTGGTTGATCATGATATAGAATTTGATGAAAATCTTGTAATATATCCGCCAAAGGGATTAAACCCTTATTCTCTTTACCATGGCTATGAGTCTGGTAAAAAAATTGTAGGCCAAGGGCTTGATTGTACTGCAATTTACGCTATATCTGATTTTGTGGCAATAGGAGCTATCAAGGCCCTAAATGACATGGGAAAGTCAGTTCCAGAAGATTATTCTGTGGCAGGTTTTGATGGTCTTGAGATAAATGAATTTTTAATAAAACCAATCACAACTATAGTTCAGCCTACAAGCAAGATTGCCTACACATCAGTAAAAGAATTATTTAACATAATTAATAGAAAAGAATATAAGAAAGTAATAAACTACGCTGGCGAACTTTTTATCGGCCAGACAACAGCCAAAATAAAGGAGGAGTGAATATGAAAAAAGCAGGAATTTTATGGCCCCTAGCTAGCCTTAACGGCAGCCATGGCATAGGGGATTTTGGCAGGGCTAGCTATGACTTTATAGACACAAGTAAAGAAGCTGGATTTGATATGTGGCAAATCCTTCCCCTAAACCCTCTAGGTTATGGAAATTCACCTTACCAACCTTATTCATCCTATGCGGGAGATGAGGTCTATATATCCCTAGATATGCTCTATGAAGATGGGCTACTAGATAAGAGAATAGCACCACTTAAGCAAAGGGACAGGGTTGATTACAACTTTGTAAGAGAATTTAAAGGCCAATACCTAAAGAAAGCCTTCGAAAAATTTAAGGAAAAAGAGCTAGATCAGACCGACTCCTATAAGGAATTTTTAAAATTTGACTTTGTATACGACTATGCAGTTTTTATAAGTTTCAAAAAAGACAATGGCCTAATCGCTTGGAATGAGTGGCCAGCAGAGCAAAAATCATGGATAATTGACAGAAAGCTTGACCTAAGCCCATACCAAGATCAAATTGCTTATGAAATTTTTATCCAATATATATTTTATCAACAATGGATGAAATTAAAGGCATATGCTAATGAAAAAGGTCTTAAAATCATAGGTGACATCCCATTTTATGTGGGACTTGATAGCCTAGATGTTTGGCAAAATCAAAAATATTTTGAAATTACCGAGGAAGGTAAACCAATCTTAATAGCAGGAGTTCCACCAGATGCCTTCTCTAATCTTGGCCAAAGATGGGGAAATCCAATCTATAAGTGGGATGAGCTCGAAAAAGATGACTTCAAATTCTGGATAGATAGGCTAGCCTACAATGCAAAATTATACGATATTGTAAGGCTTGACCACTTTAGAGCCTTTGACACTTATTGGCAAATAGACGCTAAAAACGACACAGCTGTAGAAGGCGAATGGATCTATGCACCAGGTTTTAAACTTTTCGATAAAATTACAGAAGAACTAAAAGATGTAGAATTTATTGCAGAAGACCTTGGAACAATGATGCCAGGAGTTTATAAACTAAGAGACCATTACGACCTAAAGGGCATGGTTATCATCCAAGAAAACCTAAGACCTTGGGAAGATCATTTTATAGAAGCGACAGCTAACTCTGTGGCCTATCCAGGTACCCACGACAACAAGACCCTCTTCCAATGGTACGATGAATTAACCGACGACCAGCATGAATCCTTAAAAGAATATTTCAAAGACTTGGGTATTGATCATGGGGACATTAGGGATGATTTCTTTGATTTTGTCATGGGAGTTGAAAGCGACTATGTAATAGTATCTTTGGCAGACATCCAAGGTTTTGGAAAAGAAGCAAGGATAAACGAACCTTCAACCTTAAACGACCTAAATTGGTCTTTTAAACTCAAAGACTTGAATGACTATAGGGAAAAAGTAGAAACTCTAAAGGAAATCATAGAAAAAAATAGGGGCCATGCAAGAAAAGAGTCTGGAAAGACAAGCAAGGTCGGAGAAAATAAAGAGAAATAATTTAAAAACTAATAGAGAATGATTTTTTAAATAAATAAGCAAAAAGGAAAATCCCGCAAAAGCGGGATTTTTTTGATAAAAGATTTATAAACTTCTTAGCAAAAATTACTTTGTTGTTTTTTTTAATTGAGGAGAATTTCTTTTGCCTATTTGCTAGGGAGCTTATAGTATTATATTTAGGCTATCAAAGTAAGTTCTAATGGATTTTATTTTTCTTTCCAAATATCTTTTGGGTAAATTCCCTCATCAAACATTTGCTTAAAGGCCTCTTGGGCAGGGCCTAGGTCTTCCTTGTAGGTAATTCCAATCCATTTTTCGTTGGTAGGAATTATTGAAATATCTGCCAAATCTTTTTTTATCCACTCGCCAATCATTTCTGGCAGAACGTATTCGCAAGTATCCAGATTCTCCCTATTTTTTTCGAGATAAGAAATAAAATATTCATAAGCTAGGTCAATAAAGCCCGGAAAAGATGCCCAGAGATTCATAGAAACAAGACTATCTAGGTTTAATAAGTTTGTACCAAGATTTTCCTTGGAGGAAAAAGCCCCATCTTCCTTGTTGTATGATATTTCATGGGTTTCTATTATATTTACAAGTTTGTTTTCCTTATTGCCGACAGAAACGCCCCTGGTAACTGTGCCGTTATCAGATAGGGTGTTTTTCAATTTGTAGCCTGCCATGGCAACTTGGATTTTGCCGTCTTTTTCAGCTTGAGAAGTCATCAAAAAATCGTGGAGGTCCCTAAAGACTCCCTTGCCGTAGTAGTCATCGGCATTTATTACCAAAAATGGCTCGTTAACAAGGTTTTTTGTCGCAAGAACAGCGTGGACTGTCCCCCAAGGCTTAGTCCTATCAGAAGGAGCCTTAAAATCAGCTGGTAAAGCCATTTCTTGGTAGGCGTAGTCGACTTCTATGAATTTTTCAATCCTAGATCCGATGACCTCTTTAAAATCTTTTTCTATATCTTTTCTAATTATGAAAACAACCTTATCAAAGCCAGCTTCTATGGCGTCAAAGATTGAATAATCAATAATCGTATAGGAGTTTTCGTCCATCTTTGCAAGCTGTTTGATGCCTGCCCCGTATCTTGATCCTATGCCTGCAGCCAAAACTACCAGACTAGTTTTCATTTCATTTCCTTTCTTCATAACCGTTAGGGTTATTTTTTTGCCATCTCCAGGAATCTTCACACATTTCTTTGATGCCGTTTTCAGCCTTCCAGCCTAGGACTTTGTAGGCCTTAGTCGCATCAGCAAAACACTTGGCAATATCGCCTTCCCTGCGGCCTACAATTTTATATGGAACCTTTCTGCCAGAGGCTTCTTCGAAGGCCTTCACAACTTCAAGGACCGAATAGCCATTTCCTGTTGCAAGGTTTATTATTGAAACTCCGTCGAGACTGTCAAGCTTATCTATAGCGCAAACATGGCCCTTGGCAAGGTCGACAACGTGGATATAATCCCTAACTCCAGTCCCATCTACTGTATCATAGTCATCTCCAAAAACTCTGAGATAGTCAAGTTTACCAACGGCTACCTGTGCGATGTATGGTAGCAAATTGTTTGGAATTCCTTGTGGGTCTTCGCCAATCTTGCCTGACTTGTGGGCACCAATTGGGTTAAAATATCTCAAAAGGACAATCTTCCACGCAGGATCTGATTTTTGAAGGTCAATCATAATCTGCTCCATCATAGACTTTGACCAGCCGTAAGGGTTGGTGCACTCGCCCTTTGGGAAATCTTCCGTAATTGGAACGCTTTTTGGATTGCCATAGACAGTTGCAGATGAAGAAAAAATTAGGTTTTTACAGCCAACTTCCTTCATGGCCTCAAGGGTTGTAAGGGTCCCTGTAAGATTGTTGTGGTAGTATTCAAGAGGTTTTGAAACTGATTCGCCAACTGATTTTAAGGCGGCACAGTGGATTAGGACGTCAATTTTTTCATTAACCAAGACTTCCTTTAGTTTTGCCTTATCTAAAATATCTGCTTCATAAAAACTAATTTTTTTGCCAGTAATTTCCTCAACCCTGTCAATAGAAATTCTTGAAGAGTTTGAGAGATTGTCATAAACTATAACATTGTAATTTTTATTTAATAACTCAACTGCAGTGTGGCTGCCAATATAGCCCGCCCCACCGGTTATTAATATGTTTTTCATTTTTCCTCCTATCCTTAAGGAATTTATCATTTACTTAAGTATATCAAATACTAGGGCTTTTATTCAAGTTTTAATGGCTTAAAAAAATTTTAAGTCTGGGCAAAGAAATTTTATATATTTGATTTTTATTTGCAATACTTTAAAGATTGAGTAAAGTATTTACATAATAAAAGACGATGACGGGATTAGTAGGTTGATTTTTACTTGCAGAGAGAGGCTGGCGGTGCGAAGCCTTAGATAAATTCGACTGAATACCAACCCTGAGTTTCTTGTGAATAAGCAAGACGTATGACTACGATACAGCCTTAATGAGTAAAAAATTAGGTGGAACCACGGAAATTTGCCGTCCTATTATCCTAGAGGGATAGTAGGGCGGTTTTTTATTCGTGATTTAAAAACGAAGGAGAAGATATGATTAAGATTAAATTACCAGACGAATCAGTAAAAGAATACGAAAAAGGCGTTCTTGTTGGCGATGTGACAAAAGACATCTCAATGGGTCTTTACAGGGCAGCTGTAGGTGCTGTTGTAAATGGAAAAGTTATGGGCTATGCTGAGCCAATCGAAGAAGACGCTGACTTTAGAGTTGTAAAATTTGAAGATGAAGAAGGCAAGGAAATTTTCTGGCATACATCAAGCCACGTTATGGCTGCAGCCATTAAAGAACTTTGGCCAGAAACAAAATTTGCTATAGGCCCTGCCATAGCAGATGGTTTCTACTATGATATGGACCTTGAACACAGATTTACTCCAGAAGATCTTGAGCAAATCGAAAAGAAAATGAAAGAAATTGCCAAAAAAGACCTTAAGCTAGAAAGAATTGAAATTTCAAGAGATGAGGCTCTTAAGATGTTTAAGGAAGAGGGCCAAGACTACAAGGTAGAACTAATCGAAGACCTACCAGCAGATGAATTAATCACCCTTTATAAAATGGGCGATGCTTTCACAGACCTTTGCAGGGGTCCACACCTTGAATCTACAAAAGAAATCAAGGCTATAAAATTAAAGGCAATAGCTGGTGCTTACTGGAGGGGAGATTCTGACAAGGCTATGCTTCAAAGAATCTACGGAATTTCTTTCCCAAAGGCAAAAGATCTTGAAGAATACGAAGAATTACAAAAAGAAATCGCTAGACGTGACCACAGAAAGATTGGCAAGGAAATGGACCTATTTGCCTTCCACGAAGAAGGACCAGGCTTCCCATTCTTCCATCCAAACGGCATGATTTTAATGAACGAGCTTCTTGATTGGTGGAGGGGTGTTCTTGACCATAGCGGTTATGGAGAAATCAAAACTCCACTTATCCTAAATGAAGACCTATGGCATAGATCAGGCCACTGGGATCACTACAAGGAAAATATGTATTTCACAAAGATAGATGACGAAGATTACGCAATTAAGCCAATGAACTGCCCAGGCTCAGTTTTAACTTATGCATCTCGTCAACATTCTTACAGAGACCTACCAATCAGACTTGCAGAATTTGGCCAAGTTCACAGACACGAATTATCTGGTACACTTCACGGCCTATTCAGAGTTAGGACCTTCACCCAAGATGATGCCCACGTTTACTGCCTTCCATCTCAAATTAAGGAAGAAGTTTACAAAATGATCGACCTTGCAGACCTACTTTATTCTACATTTGGTTTTAAATACACAATAGAATTATCAACCAGACCAGATGACTACATGGGAGATATAAAAGATTGGGACTTCGCAGAAGAACAATTAAAGAAAGCCCTAGAAGAACGTGGAATAGAATACCAAATAAACCCAGGTGACGGTGCTTTCTATGGTCCAAAAATCGACTTCCACTTATTAGATGCAGCTAAGAGAGAATGGCAATGTGGTACAATCCAACTTGACTTCCAACTTCCAGCCAACTTTGAGCTAGAATATGTTGACGAAAACGGCGAAAAGAAGAGACCAGTAATGCTTCACAGAGCCCTACTTGGTTCAATCGAGAGATTTATCGGTGTTCTTACAGAACACTTTGCAGGTAGATTCCCACTTTGGATTAACCCTAGACAAGTAGAAGTAATTCCAGTAGCTGACAGATTTGCTGACAAGGCTCATGAAATCGCAAAAGAAATCGAAAAAGCAGGTTTCAGAGTAGGCGTAGATGAAAGAAGCGAAGGCGTAGGCTACAAGATTAGATCAGCTCAAATGATGAGAACAAACTACATGCTAGTAGTAGGAGATAAGGAAATCGAATCAGGACTCCTAACAGTTAGAAATAGGGACGGCGAAGAAACAAAAGACGTTAAACTTGCTGACTTTATAGCAAAAATCTCTCAAGAAAGAGATTCTAAGTCAAGAGAGTCAATCTATTAAGCCATGACTTTTAATGCGATAATCCTAGGCACTGACCACAACTCATATTCGGTGGCAAGGTCTTTTAACGAGGCCTTTGACAAAAAGCCGATTGTAGCTGGGTCAGCTGTCCTAGTTCCTTTTTATAAGTCAAAAATAGCTGACATTTACACTGAGAAAAATTTCTCATCAGATGATGGAGTTTTTGTTCAAACTTTAAATAAGATTTCAAAAGCAAGGCCAGAAGAAGATTTTATCTTCTTTGCCCCAACCGAACACTATGTAGACCTCTTGGTAAGAAATGCCAAGGACTTTGATTTTTCCTACCATATTCCTTACCCAGATCCAGAAGAAGCTGCAAAACTCCTTATGAAATCTGAATTCTATAAGATTTTAGAGAAAATAGGGATTGCTTATCCAAGAACATTTCTTGCTGATAGGGAAAATTTCAAAGACCTAAATTTAGATGGAGAATTATTCCTAAAAGCTGATGAATATGATGATTTCATAGGAAGCGATATAAAAATCAAGCAAAAAGGCTACCATGTAAAGGACAGGGCCGAAGCTATAAGAATTTTGGAAAATATATACGATAGCGACTACCAAGGACATATCATAGTTCAAGAATTTATCTACGGCGGCCAAGGTACAGAATATTCTCTAAATGGTTATAGGTCAAAAGATGGTAAGGTTTCAATGGTTCTTGCGAGAAATCTTTTGTCTGACATGAGGCCAATGTGGGTCGGTAACCACCTAGTCCAAGTCGACCACGAAGATTCCGAAATGTACGCCATTGCAGAAAAAATTGTTGATAGCCTAGATTACCAGGGACTTTTCAATTTTGACTTTAAAAAAGATGCCAAAAGTGGTAAGGTCTATACGCTAGAGATGAATATCAGACAGGGCAGGACTTTTTATTATTCAACCCTTGCCGGTGTGAATTTGATAAAAATTGCAACTGAAGATATGATTTTAGGAAAAGCTGTAAGCGAGAGGACCAAAAGGCCTTTTATGCTTACAGCTATTAATAAAAACGTGGCAAGAGACCACGTTGACCCAAGTCTTTTAGATGAATTTGACGATAAAAAGAGAAATGAAAATTCAGCCATCCATATAATTAATAGTGTGGACGACGGAATTATGAGAAATTTGAGAGTCAAAGATGCTCTCAAACGTCAAGAAAAAGACCTATACGATTAAAACAGAGATAGGCGGCATATAGCCCCTATCTCTTTATATTGTTCATAGGAGAAAGGAGTTTATATGACAGAATCTTTGGAAAAGAAAAACAGGATGGGAACAGAGCCAGTTCCTTCCCTTTTGATAAAAATGAGCCTACCGATAATTATTTCCTTCTTGGTCCAATCAGTTTATAATTTGGTTGACTCGATTTTCGTAGCAAGACTTTCAGAAAAGGCCCTAACTGCTGTTTCCCTTTGTTTTCCTGTACAAAATATTATGATTGCTTTTGCAGTCGGCACAGGTATCGGAACAACAGCCCTTTTATCAAGATATTTGGGTATGGATGATAAAAAAAGAGTGGCATCAATTGCGACCCACGGGCTTATTTTGGCCACAATTTCTATGTTGGCCTTTGTTTTATTTGGCATATTCTTTTCAGATTTTTATGCAAAAACCCAGTCCACAGACCCAGAAATTATCCAATATACCAAAGATTATCTCTTTGTAATTTTGTTATTTTGCGGGGGAGTATTTTTCCAAATATTTTTCGAAAAAACCCTCCAATCTACAGGTAACACCGTCTATACTATGATAACTCAAGGCACAGGAGCCATTATCAATATAATCCTAGATCCAATTATGATCTTTGGGCTTTTTGGTTTCCCAATGCTTGGTGTAAGGGGAGCGGCCCTTGCAACTGTCATCGGCCAAATCAGTGGGGCCTTGGTCGGAGTAATTTTCCACACCAAGAAAAACAAGGATGTAAACTTCGAATTTAAGGGCTTTAAATTTCATTTTGAAAACTTAAATATGATTTTTTCCATAGGTCTTCCTTCGATTATCATGTCGGGAATCGGATCTATCGTCCTGTTTTTCATGAACGCCATCCTTTATACCTTCGGCTCTTCAGCTGTAGCTGCTTACGGAATTATGTATAAGCTCCAGTCCTTTGCCTTTATGCCAATGTTTGGGATTTCAAATGCCCTTTTGGCCATAG
>QWCQ01001093.1_pt1 | contig 12453 bp, 7 predicted proteins | sample 1972701 | NCBI WGS metagenome assembly QWCQ01 (sample SAMN09866704, study PRJNA288562) | Human gut metagenome isolate pre4_stool, whole genome shotgun sequencing...
CCAGAAGCAGGATAAGCCAAAGCATGCTAAGCCAGAAAACGGTGCCAAGGCTGAAGGTTCTGTAACCATTAAGGCTGGCCCGCAAGGCGAATATGCTCCGGCTCCGAAGCATCGTGCAGATGACGACCTCGCTCTGGAAGACATCATCAACGACAAGACAGTTGCCCTGCAACAGTCTTGCGAGATGTCTCAGGATGAGATTAATAAGTCACTGCAGAATGTCCCGGACAACAAGAAGGGTGCCCAGTCTGAAGAAGATCTGGACGCAATGCAGATTCATGGTGTTTCACAACCCCAGTTGGTCATCATTGGCTAATCTGTAATCTGCCTCTTCTACTGAAGTTAACCCCCATCTAGGAAACTAGGTGGGGGTTTTCTTTATACTGTTATATGAGCAATTTAAGGAAAAATAATGCAATTCGTGTAGCTCACTAAGAAAACTGCTATAATAATTAATGTTCATGAAAATCAACCAACTCTTTTGCAAAGGAATTTTTACATGAAGAAGTTGTTAACCTCCATTGCCGCTGCCGGCATTGTTCTTGCTGGTACTGCTGGTATTGCTACTGCTGCTCCCATTGCACCTACATACAATAAGGATCCCGTTTGCCAATCTGAAGGCTGGCAAAAGATGAAGGAAAATCCTGAGGCTGTTGCCTATGGATTCGCTGGTCCTTTGAAGGTCATCTACTATGGGCTTCATGGCTGCCACGTCTAATCTAGCAAATTAAAGATAGTTTATCCTCCCCGTTCGTCATGAATAGGGAGGATAAATTTTTATTATCTTGAAGTAATATCACAAGAATCTGTCTGAATTCTTATCATATTTCTACTTTTCAGGCGCTAGAAAACATGTGCTTTGGGAGGGTGTAGAGGGTGCGGGCGAGGTCCTGGAGGGCGATGCTGCCGCGGGGTGCGGTGGTGGCGGTGTGGATGAGGGCATCGAGTGTGGGGTGGGTTTGGGCGATGGGGTCGTCGGGGTTGGGGGCGCTGGGTGTGGGTGTGCGGTCGGTGGGGCTGTAGAGGGCGTAGCAGACGGCGCTGGCGATGCGCCGGGCGTAGTCTGCGCTGCCAGTGTCGGGGGTGCTGCTGTTAGTGGCGTTGGTGGTGTTGCCGGCGGTGGTGACGTTGGTGGTGTTGTCACTCGTGGTGGCGGGGTGGGCGTCGAGCCAGTCCTGGATGCGGATGTTGGCGTCGTCGGCGCGGTAGGCGATGGCGTCTATATGGTGGGTGTGTTCGGGGTTGGTGCGGGCGCCGGATTTCCAATCGTCGTGGGTGAGGCGAGTATCAGTGACGAGGGCGTCGTCGTGGAAGGGTTGGGCGAAAACGGTTTCCGCGAAGTTGAGCATGGTGTGCGGGTCGTCGTCGGTGGAGAGGGTGGCGCTGGTGGCGACGGGGGTGACGGGGCCCAGGGGGTGTTCGGCGGGTGCGGGGGTGGTGCGGTGGCGGTTGAGGGTGTGGCCGAGGCGGCGGAGCAGCATGGCGACGTCGGTGCCTTGGGCGCCGTCGTAGGTGTGGAACTCGTCGAGGACGAGGTATTGGAGGGTGTCGGCGCTGGCGGCCCAGAGGGTGGCGTCGTCGGGGCGGAGGAGCAGCTGGTCCAGCATTTTGTAGTTGGTGAGGAGGATGTCTGGGGGTGTGCTGCGGAGGTGGGTGCGGTTGTTGATGAGGCCGTCGTGGGTGACGCGGGTGTGTTCGCCAGTGTGTTCGCCAGTGTAGATGCCGGCGGTGATGGTGAGTTCGGGGTGGTCGGCGAGGATGTGGGCGAGGCGGCTGGCTTGGTCGGCGGCGAGGGCGTTCATGGGGTAGATGATGAGCGCTTTGATGCCGCTGGGTTGGGTGCGTTTGACGCGGTGGATGTGGTCGATGATGGGGTAGAGGAAGGATTCGGTTTTACCGGAGCCGGTGCCGGTGGTGATGAGGGTGGGTTGGGGGGTGTGGTTTTTGCTGGTGAGGCGGGCGAAGGCTTGGGTTTGGTGGGCGTAGGGTGGGTAGCCCTGGTACCAGTCGAAAACGTCTGCGGTGTTGTCTTGGCCGGGGGCGTAGGGGAGGGTGAGGTTGAGGTAGGGGCCGTGGAAGATGCCGTTGTCGGGGTCGGTGATGAAGGCTTCGGCGGCTTGGCGGGTTTCTTTATCGGTGAGGTCGAAGGTGGTGGTGAGGTATTCGGTGAGGGCATGGGTGAGGGTGGCGGCTTGCAGGCTGGGGAGTAGTTTGCTCACTGCGGGTCACCTTCCTCTGTTGTGTTGTGGTGCTTGTGTTCTACCGTAGTTCAGTGCTGTGACATTTTTTGTGTGAAATGCTCGTAGGCGAGCCGCATGTCATGTTGCCGGTCGACGCGCGCGTACCCGTCGGGCGTGGTGCCGGCGTCAAGGTGGGCTTTGAGTTCGTCGCCGTCCATCTGCCGCCCGTGGGGGTCGTAGATGGTTTTGTCTTCGTAGTTTTGTTTGAGGACTTGGAATTGGGTGGTGTAGATGGCGTCTAGGTCGTCAGCATCGAGTCCCAACATGATGGCGGCGATGGCGTCGATTTCGACCTGCGCCTGCCGCCGGTCTTGGGCGAGCCGCAGCGGCGTCTCCATCGTCCACTTGGGGCCAATGTCCCCCAACGCAGGCTGGTCATACCGGTTCGTGGTAATACCCGGCACCCAGGTGTCCTCCTGCCAGGCAGGGTCATAAAGCTCTTCCCACAGGTCGGCGAAATCAGCAGTGAGACAGTTCAGGCGCAGCGTGCGCAGCAGCAGTTCGGGTGCCAGTGGGTGGTTCGCATCGACGACAGGCAGTGTCTCACAGACGCCTCTGATCATGTGTGAAGTTCCGCTAACTTTGATGAAAAAGTCGACTGGTAAAGAGGTCCATAATCCGCCGTTCAAAACTGTGAGCATTTCATTACTCAACTCAGTGGTGACAACTGTGAACAAGTGACGCAATTTAGGTGGGAAGATACACGGCATTAGAGTTCTGAATGCTGCTGGTCCGACCATGTGTCTAAATGCGATAGTAAATGAGTTGTTACTAGGAGCTTCTTCTCCACTCAAGAGATCCTCCCAGCGGGGGTAACGCTGGAGAGCTTCCTCTTCGGGGAGGAGCAGCTTGTAGTTGGTGCGGGGGATGAAGGTGCGAGGAAGAGTTTCCAGGTCTAGCAGGGTGTAGTCCTGGTTATTCTTCATGGTGGGATTAGAGGTGCGGTAGAACGGGCAGTTCAGGCTGAAGTGCGGCCCCAAAATGAGCAGCTGGTCGAGGGAATCTGGCACTGTGCTTTCGGGCTGGAAATAGCCCTTTTTACGGTCAGCAGTCTCATGCCATCCCGTTGTCCAGTTGTAGGGGATGGACTTGAGGCGTGGGGTGCCAGCGAGTTTCTCGCCGGCCGCAGCGACCTCACTATTGAGGAAGTACAGCATCTTGGTGGAGGCCCAGTCACTCACCTCATCGCCATTCAGAGAGGCCCACGTTTTTAAAACATCGAGGTTGATGTGAGTGATGCGGTCTTTGTGAGGGCGGAGGTCCCAACCGCCGGCAGGGTTCTTAATAGCAGGAAGTGGTCCACTGCCGTCGTGAGCAAAGGAACGAAGTGCAGTTTCAGGATGGTAAAGGCTAGTTAGCTGCACGAAATCAGGTGTTTGTGGTGAGGAATAGATGTGCACACCAAAAGTGGCGCGGTCAGTGATCTCAAAGAGTTTTAGTTCATTAATGAACTGAAAGTGGCGTCGTAATCGACGGTAGGTCTGGATGCGAAGCTGAATAGCAGCCTTCTCGGTAAGGTGGCTTTCCGGATGAATAAGACCAATGGCGCCATCAGCCGAGACGAGCTCCCAAGTACGCGTCATAAAGCAACGGTAGAGATCAGGCTGAGTACCGGCAAGCAAAGGATAATCCGAGGGGTAGGACACTACCGAGCGTTGAGCCTCATGAGACGCAACTTCATCCAGATAGAAAACTCGGTTATCTATGGACTCAAGCAGCTGCTCCTTGCGGTGCCTTTTCGCCCCCTCCGCAGCCTTGGGATTCAGCTGCCACCAGGGGTCGAGTTCTGCAAGTACGCCAGCTTCTTCCCATGTAGGGCGGACCCACGGGGGGTTACCGACCATAATGTCGAAGCCGCCGTTATCAGCGAAGAGGGGCGCAAAGTCCAGCCACCAGTGGAAGAATCCCTCCCTATCGGAAATACGCTTGGCTTCCCCCGCCCAGGGGGTGGCATCCAGAAGCTGGTGCGCATCCTCGCACTGGGAGAACAGCAGCGTGGCATGCTCGCGTTCCTCCAACGTATCCCACGTATCCGCCCCAAAGAGACTCTCCTGGTCGGCATTCTTCCGGGAAATCCTGTCCCCCACCTCCAGGATGCCGAGCATCCCTTCCAAGAAATCTAGCCACTCCTCCCAGGTGGGAAGAAGCGCAGGATCGAGAGTTGTAGGCCAGTAACAAAGCGCACACCAGATATCCATAACAGTGCTCAGGCGCTGGTAGGCACTGTTAGCATCCCGCAGAGAAGCCTCAACCTGCTCGCGGGTAACAGCAGGAACCTTCTCCTGCTCCTCCTGGCCCCACAGCGTAATCGAGCGGTGGATCTCCTGTTCAGCAATGCGAAGGCGGCGGGTAGCCAAATCCCACAGGATAGCCGCCTGCTGAGAAAGAGCCTTCAGCCGCTTCTTCTGAGTAGCTGAAGGAGAATGCAGCATACTAGCGCGCCAGTTTTTGAGATCCCGACAGGTCTCCGGGTCGTATTCCTTCGCTTCCTTGTGATCCTGCGCAGCAGCCCAGTCCGCACGAGGCAGCAGGAACTGGAAGACAGTGCCATCAGGGTCCTGGCCGATAGGAAGCTGGACACCCGCGTGCTTCGTCCAATTCTTGCTCTTCAACTCGGGGTCCGAATACACCGCAGGCCGGGCACCCACCAAGGAATTACCGCGGCGCAAGTGCAACCCAAACCAGGGTGCCTCCAACCCCTCAAACATGGTGTCCAACCACAGGGACACCTCCGCCAGCTCCACCGCGGTGGCATTCAAGTCCACGCCATACACCTGGTGCAAAGCAATGTGCGCCTTCACCTTCTGGAGCTCCGTGGGGTAGGCGTCGGCATCAATAATCTCGCCAAGCTCCTCCTGCTTCAGCTCCAGGTACTTGGCGGCCAACTGGCGAACCGCCTCAATGGCGAATGCGCCCGACCCCAAAGCAGGCTCGCAGATGGTCATCTGCAGAACATCATCGGAGGTGATGCTCTTCTTGTTCTCGCCCTCTCCGAAGTGCTCCGCCAAGGTTTGCGACACCACAAAACGGGTGAGAACCTCTGGCGAGTAGTAGGACGCTGAACGCTGGCGCTCCCGGTTAGAGAGCCGGTAGACGAACGTGCCCTTCTTATGCAGCACCGCCTGCATCTCACCCGTCAACGGATTCGGCTTCTTGACAAAATCCTGGGGGTCAATGCCATTCGCCTCACTGACCGGCACCACCCACGAGCCGTCCGTGGCATCCCCCTTCGGGGCAACCTCATAAAGGTCCTCCGCGGCCAGGAAACCCGAATAGGACATGAGGCCCTCATAGACGGACCCCAACTGGTTAATACCCAGCTCCGCATAAGAAATGAAGCCGCGGTCCTTACCCTTCGCATTCGGGTTAGTGAGCAGCAGATTCTGCAACACCTGCTGGGTGGCCTCATTAGACAAACCCACCCGGTCGATATAGCTCGTGGCCTGCGGGGAGAAAAGATCCGCCCGCAGAGAATTAAAGACCAGGCTGGGGGTGTACTCCTCAAGCTCAGTGTTCGCCTGCGACGGCTGATGGCCCTGGTCAATAAGGCGGAAGAGGAGTGCTAGCGACTCGTAGAGGTGCGTGCCCTGCTTCGCACGGGCGGACGCCAACTCCACCAAAGTGAGATCCCGCAGGCGGTCAATGCCGTAGCCCTCGGTGTACTCCGGTGCGCCCGCGGGCAGCACCTTAAGCTCCGGCGATGCCTCCGCATAGAGAACAAAAAGAATACGGTAAAGGAAACGCAGCGACTGCTTCGCCAGCTCGTTAGCGTCCAACTGCTCCAAGGCGCTGCTAGCATTCAGTGCCTCCGCAGTGGGCACGCCAGGCGCGGAGACATTCTTCGTCAGCGCGCGAAGCCGCTGCACCACATCATTGGCGATAATCTCCACCGAATCCCGAATACCGCGGCGCAAATCCTTCGACACACCCACCGTATGCTTTAGGGACTTCTCCAGGATGTCCGCCCACCACAGGGACTCATCAGCGGCAGGCAACACCGACTCCGCCCGGGTACACGCCACCGCGCGGTCCACTTCCGCGCCTCTCTTCTCGTCCCGGCGCTCCGCCACCAACTGCAGGTTCACCGCCAGATAGCGGCCCTCCGCCCAGCGCTCTGCCTCCGTCACCACCACCCACGGGCCGGCCAACACCACAATAAAGGCCGGTGGGGTAGCGGAACGGTACAACTCCGAAAGGGCCTTCGCGGGCAAAGGTTGGGGTTTGCCCTCAATCAGCACCGGAGTGAGCAGACGCGACGTTTCGGTATTGAAAAACTCCTCAATAGCCTCCACCGGCAAGGCCTCCAACAGAAGCACCTGGCCGTCCTTCGTGAGGGCACACTGCTCCGCAGTGACCGGAACATCCGCCCGCACCGAAGAGAAATCCTTGAAGGACGCAAGGTTCGTGGGGTAGCCCAGCATGGCACGCACATGGGCATGCACAGCGCGCGCAGCCTCTGCCAGCGCCTTCGGCTTAGAAATCTCCGACACCCCGGCCAGGCCAGCAAGAAGACCCTGGCAGCCCGCTAAGAAACGCGTGCGGGGAGAAACGTGGCCCTCCTTCTCGTCCCTATTCCACAAGCCGCGGAGAGTATTTACCTCCGCCTGGAACGACTCCTTCGTGGCATCAGTGGTGAAGTAGTGCTCAGAAATCCAATCCTCACCAATAATGAGGGAATCGTAGGACGCCACTTACATCACCTCTCCACCGTGGGCAGGACCCGGAACAACAACTAGCAGTGGGTGCACATCTGTCTTATCCGGCATCTGCAAAGCCGCCCACGCCTTCTCCTTCTGTGCGCGCTCCACCGCAGACATGCCATTGAAACGCCGCGACACCGCCACCTCCTGCTGCTTGCCCAACCAGCGGTCGATACGCCTAATCCACGCATCCAGCCGCTGCTGCGCTTCACCCCGCTGCGCAGAGAAAAGCGCCGCCATCTGCGCCTCCGTAGCAGACAACGCCTGGGGAATAAGCGGCTGGTAGCTGGCGGCATCCTCCACCGGACCACGATGCGGAGAGTCCGGGGCGAACCCCGTCTCCGTCACCAAAAAAGCAAGATCCGGCAGGGGAGTAATAGTAGGGCTCACAAACCCGCCGAAGTCCATAAACTTCACCAGATAGAAAGCACGGCTCATCGTCTGGCCACGCTTATTCGAAATCGTGCCCATCACCAGCACAGTAGGCTCATTCACATTCCCCTTAATGGCGAACACCTTATTACGGCCCAACTTCGCCAACGCGCGATCCTCCGCCCACTCCAACACCGGGTGCAAAGGCCCCAAATAGTGGGTGACCGGCCAAGTGGAATTATTGATGCCCTTACCGTCGCGGGCATCCTTCAGCTGGCGCTTGCCCTCCTCCTTCGTGGTGGCAAACTTAAACTCCTCCAAAATATTGCTCTCCCGCAGATACTCCTGCGGCAGACGCAAAAGACGCTGCTTCAAATCCAACGGAGGCACAATGCTGGCAAAAGAATAATGCTCGTCCACTTTGAGGCCGACACCGCCGGCCTCGGGAGAATTCTGCGGCACATTATGGAAGGACTCGTAAAGAGCCTCCAACAAGAACTGGTAGTCAGACTCGTAAAGTGACCAGATGCCGTCCTCAACATCAGTGGACGGGGTTGAGGCGGGGTGCGGCGCAGTAAAACCGAACATGCCGCCATCAGAGACATCACCGTCATCATCGCTAGCACTGCCATCACCGCCAGCAGCAGTGACAGCGCCGGAACCATCCGGGGCGAGACCTAGCTTCGCGAGAATCGCCTCCGGCGAATCGCTCGCCAGAATCTCCTCCCTGGAATGGAACACGTCATCCAGCTGCTGCTTACCCGCCAGCACATCCCGGATAGCCTCCTCCTCCCGGCCAACCGTGTACTCGCCAATAATGGAGCCAGCATCCCCCAACTCCTGGTGCGCCTCATGCTCCTTCTGCAACACCCGCTGCAGAATACGAATATCCCCCGCAAACTGCTTATTCTGCGGATCCAACAACAGATACGTAATCTGCGGATTATGCTCCTGGCCATAGCGATCAATACGGCCATTGCGCTGCTCAATGCGGATAAGCGACCACGGAATGTCGTAGTGAATAAGGTGGTGGCAGCGAGCATGCAGGTTGACGCCCTCCGACGCCACATCCCCCGTCACCAACACACGCAGCTTAGACGTGCCCAACTTGAACTGCTCAATAAGGGCCATCTGCTCCGTGTCCGACATGCCGCCATGCATAATAGCAACCGCCTCCGGCCTAATACCCAGAGCCTTCGGCAGCTTCTCTTGCAGCCACTGCAACGTCGCCACACGCTCGGCAAACACCACCGCACGCGTATCCGAACGGTTCTTCACCCCAATACTCTTCAGGTAGTTCACCAGCTGCAGGAACTTCCCCGACTCCTCCCGCATAGACTGCTTATTGAGCTCCAGGAGTTTCTCCAGGCCGGCGTGCTCGGTACGGACTTTCTGCACGTAGGCGAGGGTGTCCTCGGCGGACATGCCGGTGGTGTCGTCCGAATGCTCCGTGGACTGCTTTGTGGGCTGCTCGGTTGGCGCCGGGCGGGAGAGGGTGGTGCCGGAAGTGGCAAGCGGGGTGGGCGCAGTGCGGGAGGCGGCAGGCTTGGGGTTCAGGAGCTTACTGGCCAGATTCCCGCGCCGGGCCAGAATCGTCTCCTCAAACGCGGCAGGGGAAGACAGAAACGCCTTCGCCAGCGTCCACGGGAACAGGCGATCTACCGACGTGGTTGGCTGCGCGGGATCCGGGTGCAGCCACTCGGTGGCCAACACCTCCGCAATGGCCTCCTCTGCGGGGGAAGGGGCAGCGCCAATGATCTGCGGCTCCTCCCGCTGGGCCCACATGTGGCCCACCTCCTGTTCCACCTCCGGGGAGTTACGGTGGCGGCTGATAATAAGGTGCTCCACGCTCTGCGAATCGTAGTGGTTGGGCGGCGTCACCGACGTCACATCCAGCAGGCGCAGCAGCCGCCCAAAAGACTCCTTCTTACCGTTGTGCGGAGTGGCAGAGGCCAGAATAAGCGCCTCCGTGTTAGGGGCCAAAACCTCTGCCAGCTCATTATTTTGAGTGCTGGAGTTGGTGACATTGTGGCACTCGTCAATAACCACCGCATCCCAGCGCTGCTTCCGCAAGGCCTGACTGTAGCGCGGCTGCTTTAACGTATCCAGGGAAATGATGGCCCACTTGTAATAGGTAAACGGGTTGCGAGTGGCTGGCAGGACCTGCCGCACCTGCTGAATACCCTCCGAATCCAAACGCACAAAAGGCAGGCCGAAACGGCACCACATTTCGTGCTGCGTCTGCTCCAACACATGGCGGGGAGTGACGATGAGGATGCGCTCACCGCGGCCGCGGCGCACCAGCTCCGACAGCATCATGCCGATTTCCAGCGTCTTACCCAAGCCCACGGTGTCTGCCAAGAGAATGCGAGGGCGCAGGTTGTCCGCATTGAGGAACTTGCGGACAGCAATGTCCTGGTAGTTCAGGCGGTCGACCAGCATACCGTGAGAGACCGCCAGGGAGCTATCCCCGTAGGGGATTGGGGTTTTCCGCAGCAGGGACTCCAGCCACAGTTTGGACCTGCGGTAACGGGAGGACTCATCAGCTACCACCTCCGCCTGCGCCGGGTCCAGGACCTCGATGCGGTCTAGGGCGGAGTAGAAGGCGGCGGTAGTATCCCGTACCAGTTCGGACTGGCCGCGGGCATGCACATGCACCCCGTCTGCCGTCTGTTCAACAAGCGTGACAAGCCATTCCTCGTCGCGGACAATGATGGTTTTGCCTGGGGTAATGTGGTCTATTTTGGAGAGAGGCGTAGCTGATGCTGCGGTCATGATGGGGTGTTTTAGGCCTCGTCGATTTCCTTCAATTTCCGGAGCAGCGTAAGGAACGTGCCGTTCTTCACCCACTCGGCTAGCGTGCCCAGGTAGTAGTCCTCGTTAGTGACTAGCCAGGAGAGTGTGAGGTTGACGCGATCCTCGTCGAGGTTGCCCAGCCATTCCTCGGTGCAGAAATCCTCCGGGCGCATACCCTTAGTACGGTCCGCGACGGACTTCACGAAATGTTCCTTTGACCAGGCGTTGAGGGGCTTCCACAGGAGCGGGTTGTACTCGTAGTGGGTGCCGCGAATGATACCCGACGGCATGTAGCGGCGCTTCTGGTTGAGATACTCGTGGACAATAGGGATCAACTCGTCCTCATGCAGCGCTGCGATCTCGTCGATATATTTCGTCACGTTTTCATACATAGCACCAGTCTAATTGCGGGATGTAACACTCGGACCGAACTGGGGCGGTTGTTTTGGATGAGGCGGTCTAGGTGCGGGGTGCGGGCGGAGGGCAGTGCGGGGTGCGACGGTAGCGAGGTGCTGCGGCGCGGGAGTGCGGTAGGAGTGCGGCAGGAGTGCAGTGCGGGGGAGGCGGAGTGCAGGTGTGCGGATTACATATCTTCGGATAAGTGGTTAGCTTTGTAGGCCGCTCCCCAATTTCGCATGGCGCTGATCACGGGTTCAAGGCTGTAACCCAGTGGTGTTAACTCATATTCGACGCGAGGCGGAACTTCCGCGTAAACAGTTCGCGTAAGCAGGCGGTCGGCTTCCATCGACCGCAAATTGGATGTCAAGACTTTAGCGCTGACTGTTCCAACGGTTCGTTTCAAATCGCTGAAGCGCTGCGGGCCATCAAAAAGATCCCGCAAAATCATGACCTTCCACTTGTTGCCCAGCAGGTACAACGTGGTCTCTACTGGGCAGGCAGGTAACTCAGCAACACTGAGTATCTTTTGGTCACTCATCACCGGCGCTCCTCTCACACCACAGGTTACTATTCGGTTACTAGTTACTCAAAGTAACTATCGTGTTTCTTGTCCCTCGAAAGATGGGCACACTCAAGAGAAAAGAGGAAGCATGAAAATCGCTGTCATTGGTGCACACGGCAAGTCTGGATCACTCATCTGCGAAGAAGCTACTCGACGCGGCCACGACGTCACCGCGATTGTTCGCCGCAACGACCCAGTTAACGCGCAAGCCACCATCGTCCAAGACGCTTTAGATCTGTACGCCTCCGACCTGGCAGGATTCGACGTCGTCGTTGATGCACTCGGATTCTTCACACCCGAAACGCTGCCGCTGCACTCGACTTCCCTCAAGCACATAGCCGACTGCCTTGCAGGAACAAACACGCGCCTCCTTGTTGTAGGCGGCGCTGGAAGCCTCACCGTTGACGACAAGGGCACCACCCTTGACGACACCCCAGAATTCCCCGACGACTTCAAGCCGCTAGCAAAAGCAATGGCCAAGGGCCTCGCTGAGCTTCACGAACGCGATGACGTCAACTGGACATACCTCAGCTCCGCGGCAGATTTCCAAGCTGATGGAGCACGCACCGACCGCTACGCCTTTGCTGGAGAAATGCTCGCCACCAACGACAAAGGCGAATCGTACTTGAGCTACGCAGATATGGCCCAAGCAATGCTGGACGAAGCTGAAAACGGATCACACACACGCGAACGCATCAGCGTGTACACCAAGTGAATCGTGAATCCGTAGTGACCGTGGCGGCGGGGGCCTCCACAATTCGGTCCCAGTAGAACAGCAGAGTGGTGTGTGCGTGTTTCCGCGCGCACCACTCTGCTGTTCTGCCAAAACGCTCCCATCCGGCGTCCACGTCTAACAAGAGTCCAGGTGTATGGACAGCGCTGTCGTAGCGAAGGAAGCACGGCTGTATTCATAGAATTGGGATTCTACGCATAAGGACCCTGATTGTCTGTACGCGCAGCTCGGTCTTTCTCTCCAACCTGCACAGACTTCAGGGACTCGAACCCTGAACAAAACCACAGTTGTTTCTCTTCTCTAGAACCTGCAGATAGACTTCACGATGATGAAACGCTCCAAGCGGAGTAGTTGTTTCTCTTCTCTAGAACCTGCAGATAGACTTCAGCTCGGGGCCGCCCCACTCCATCACCGGTTGTTTCTCTTCTCTAGAACCTGCAGATAGACTTCCCGACCAGCCCACCAATGATGAGTACGCGTTGTTTCTCTTCTCTAGAACCTGCAGATAGACTTCATCCGAGGGCAACGATGAGTACGCTGCGGTTGTTTCTCTTCTCTAGAACCTGCAGATAGACTTCCGGCACATAGGAGTAGATCCCTGCACAGGTTGTTTCTCTTCTCTAGAACCTGCAGATAGACTTCTCGCCGCAC
>QWCQ01001099.1_pt1 | contig 12445 bp, 10 predicted proteins | sample 1972701 | NCBI WGS metagenome assembly QWCQ01 (sample SAMN09866704, study PRJNA288562) | Human gut metagenome isolate pre4_stool, whole genome shotgun sequencing...
GGTTAAGTGGAACGCCAAGACCAACATCATAGAAATAGATACCTATTGCGAGGGCGACGCTTATCTCCACATCACAGGGCAGGATCATCAAACCAAAACAATAAAAGTAGAAGTGCGATGCAAGGGCGAGGCTGATGAGTCGGGAGTATACAGCACCACTTCAAGAAGTCTAAGCGTTTTGATGCGCAACACGTTGGTGGTACATCGCAAAGGTGTGGGTGTATGGATATTTAATGAGGCCAACCCAACAGCCTCCAAGAAAACCATCAAGATTACGCCTGCTATCATAAATCCCCAGCAAGGTACCTATGTTGATGTTGAGCTCGGTTTTCGCTATCCGGACGAATTCAGTTCTCTAAAAGAGGGCAAGTGCAAATTATACGTCCAAGAAGTCAGGGCGAACCATGTAGTACTTGCTGGGCGTGGATTTAAATTTTTAATACCTTACGAGAAAAAATAATACATCTAATTTTCAATATATGTTTGCCATCTATCCTATATAACTGTTGGCAATAGAAAGACGTATTCAAATTATTAATTAAATATAACAATACAACATGCAAATCTCAACAATTAGAAAAAGCATAACAACCTTGGCGTTGTTACTGGTGTTTAGTGTGTCTCATGCGCAGAAAGTAATAAAAGTTGAAAAGCCCGGTGAACTTTCAAAACAAATCACCTCGTCCGAAAAGTTCTCCATTACAGATCTTACCATATCGGGTAGTATTAATGGTGCCGATATCTTGTGCCTTCGCGAGATGGCTGGCAGGGACATAGAGGGGAAACCTACAGAGGGGAAACTTTCCACACTTGACCTCTCTGGGGCTAAAATTGTTGCTAACGGTGGCAATTATTATCAGGTAAAGAGAGGTATGTTTACCAAATACTACGCACCTGCCTATGATGACGAGGTGAGTGCCTACATGTTCTACCAATGCCAGGCACTGATAACACTAAAATTGCCTACAACGACAAAGAGTATTGAGCAAAACGCTTTCAGCAGTTGCACTTCGCTTACTGAATGCGTCATTCCGCAAAGCGTTGCTATCATGAGGGAGAATGCCTTTAAGGATTGTGGCAAATTAGCGTCAATTGCACTTCCCAACTCGCTCAAGGAAATAAGCAAGTGTGCCTTTGCTGGATGCAAATCACTTACTTCGGTGACTTTTCCATCACAGTTGGAGAAAATAGGTGCACAAGCTTTTGAGAATTGCACCTCGCTTGCTACCCTTTCCGAACTTCCATCATTATTGTCCGAAATAGAGGAAAAAGCTTTTTACAATACTGCTGTTACGGCATACACGGTGGCAGAAGATAATGACTATTATTGTGCCAGCAATGGAGTGCTTTACGATGCCGATAAAATATCAATACAACTGTATCCTGCAGGCAGCAGTGCGACTTCGTTTGAGATACCTGGAAGTGTTGGAGAAATAGACGAGTATGCCTTTGCTTATGCCAAAAACCTGAAGAACATCAGTCTTCCGGAAGGACTCACCAACGTAAGCAAATATGCTTTTGAGCATGCTGGACTTGAGCAATTTACTTCACTTGCCTCTAATCTTTCTATCGGAGAGTCGGCATTCAGCGACTGTGTCGAGTTGCAAACTGTTGACTTCAAAGGGGCAATTGGTGGAATAGGAAGTTATGCATTCAAAAACAACAAGAAACTTTCTGTCGTGCAGTTTACTGGTTCAGCCATGCCTGAGTTTGGCCAGTATGTATTTACACCTAAGGCCGTAAAACTTAAAGTCTATGTAGAAAAAAACTTGATTGACAAATTTAAAGATGCTTTTACCTCAAAAAAAGTAGCGTTAGGTACAATGTACGAAATCTTTGACATCACAACCTCTGGAATTGCGAAGCAGTCTGTCTATGAATCGAACATAGATAAAGTACACTTCGACGTATGTGGTAGAAAGATAAGCAAGTATGACAAAGGACTTCACATTATTCAGTATTCTGATGGACGTGTTGTCAAGCGTATGGTAAAATAAGTTTAGAACCCGAACGCTGCCACTCGGCAGATTAAAGTAATTTTATTGGAAATAACTGCCATAAAAACCTGGAATTATTTAGTAGACCCTAACTATTCAACTAAAAAACAAGAGTTATGGGGCAAATGAGTATGAATGGACATTTGAAGGAGGACAGCCTGGTAGTTCTACGGACAAAAGTCCGGGTAAGGTTATATTCACACAGGCAGGTGAGCACAAAATAATCTTGCGAGTCAGGAATACTGTAGAGGAAAGAACAAGTCAGCAAACCATAAGGGTTGATTCCGCCATGACTATAGACTTAGATTTTTCAATCGCCCTCAACGACATTGCCCCGGGCGTGGTATCCATTACCAATAAGAGTAAGGGCGGAAGTCAATACGAGTGGACCTTTGAAGGTGGAATCCCCTCTACATCCAGCCTACAGCATCCAGGCACAATAACCTTTGCGGACGGTGGTGAGCATAAGATTCACCTAAGAGTATTCAATGGCAGTAAATACGAGGAACGTACTAAGACGCTAACCCGACAACCTCCTATTCAAGCCGACTTTTAAGTCGTACTTCCCTAACGCTGTCTCTTACAACCGTTTTGTTGAACTTGAAAGTAGGGTGTTTTTCCCTCTTATGTTCTTTCTTAATCTGCGTGCATTTGGAAGATGTACAGGTATTACATTTGTTGACTCAACAATGATTCTTGTATGCCACAATCTTAGGCGCTATGCCAACAAGGCGTTCAAAGGCATTGCAACAAATAGGAAAGGAGCAATGGGCTGGTGTCACGGATTTAAGCTTCATCTGGCATGTAATGACAGAGGGGAAATCATAGCTTTCGTTCTTACTGGAGCAAACGTCAGTGACAAAGACCCGAAGGTTTTCAAGATTCTTGCCAAACGTCTGTATGTCAAGCTATTCGCTGATAAAGGATACATATCACAAAAACTTTTAGACTTTCTTTTTGAAGATGGAATTCAGTTGGTGACGGGGCTTAGGGTGAATATGAAAAACAAACTCATGCCTTTCTATGATAGAATGATGCTGCGCAAAAGATATATGATAGAAACTATCAATGATCTTATGAAAAACACTGCCCAAATTGTAAATTCATGCCACAGGTCTGTGACAAACTTTGTCATGAATCTTGTATCTGCCTTGGGGGCATACTGCTTCTTTGAAAACAAGGCAGAAGCTCTCCAGGGATATTGCATAGAAGACACTAAACAGTTGGCGTTGTTTTAAGCAACATTTTTTTTGTCTAAATCATATCCCATTCATGATAGAGTGGGATGTATTATCATGCACATGACTCTAACAAGGAACAATGCTCCTAACTTGTCAAAATAGGGACAGGCTTAACCCGAACTGAAGTTATATCTCCATAATCATAAAAAGGTTGCGCCCCAGACGAGAGAGCTCGCTACAGATGATAACGTCATCCTTGCCAACCTTTTTGAGGAGGTTGCCGAGTTGCCGTTTGGTATAGTTCTTTGTGCCACTGATAGTCTCCTCAATCCAATCATTGACTTGAAGGTGCTGTTTCTCGCAAAAATTATTGATTTCAAATCGTTGGTTTTCAACAGTTTGCTTGTCACTACTTACTCTAATCTAACCGTAAATCATATTCAGATAGAATTAAAAATACTTTGAAATTTAAGAATATATCGTATTTTCTAATAACACCAAATATGATCCAAATCTGAGTTTGCTCTGTATTATTTATCTTGTCTACCTTTTGGCGATATTGTGCCGCTCATTTTTCCATGGATTTTGATAATACGAGTTGCGAGCATTATCCTCCAGCAGGAACCGCTGGCAAGTCACTTTTGCAGGATAGGGCGTTTCCCAGAAACGATTTGTCCGCACAAAAGTACAACTTGCTAATCAAATTCTGTAAGAGTAACATGCTCCTCAGTATGTAAAAATCGTGATTTTACAAAATAATGATTTACTAATCTTTATTTCACTAAATCGGTATTTCACTATCTCTCGGACTTGTGAATTCTCGTTCTAGTAACCTACCGACGTAGGCTTTCACCCTCAAAGTGCACGACATGTGTAATAGCTTTTAAACGGTCGAGCGTCCTTGCACCATACTTTGCCGACAGTTCCGCCGTAGTGAGATTGGTAGTAGTCAGCAATAACTTCCCTTTCTTCTCTGCCAAGTCAACCAATTCTGCAAATGGCACTTTCCGCTCACCATACCTGATAGCCTCATTTTCCACGCCTACATCATCAATGCAAAGGATATGGCGTTGTTTCAACTCCTCATGTTTTACGTTGAATTCGGTGGCATCTGCCACATTAACTATTAGATGGCAGTAGTAATTGAGGATCACTGGAAGAATTTTAACACAGATTACCGTTTTTCCACGTCCTACATGGCCAATACAAAGCAATCCTCTGCCATGATTATCTGACAGCCAATCTGCTATCAAATCGTATTCCGGCAGCCATTGTGGATTTGCAACAAAACGTTTTAATCCAATAGCCAATGCCTGCTTTGCCTCTGGGATATGGAAATACACGTTTGAGGCATCCGGGCTGAATCCCGTATTGCGTAACCTTTCCACTGTCACATTAAAAGTATCTATATTCATTGTTACCATGATTCATCGTTTTGGTATTTATTGGGGGCATTGTCTTGCAGCACAATACCCACTTTTATGTTAGCATTTCGGATAGGCTCGGTTTCCCATATTCTTTGGGAGAGAAAGTTCTCAAAGTTCTTGCGGTATTGCACTTCTGGGCGGGAAGCTACATACTGCGGGACATACTGCATGATTTTCGTCCTGTCTTCATCAGTTAGCTGCATCCACTTTTCCCTCAAGGCCAAAATGTTTCCCACAGGCTTACCATACATCTTCCATATCATCTCAAACGAGTCCATCATATCACCAACATTGATGACAGAAGTTACAGCTTCTTCATCAATGTTATTCATATCCTTACTCTTAGTCTTATTCTTATCCTGCGACGGATTGCCATCGCTAACGATGGCCGACGATAGTTGTGTTTGGTTCTCTACCTTACTTGTAACCAGTCGAGACGCCTGACGTTTCAGGGCATTGGCCCTATTCGCCCGACATCTCTTCTCGTATGAGCTTTGGCTACGATCAATCTGAATACGAAGCATGCAAAAGAGGGACATCAAAGCCTTGTCCTCAAACGTTGGTCTATCCCCATTGGCAGCATAGCCATAAAGAGCCTTGAAGAGGATTCCTGCCTCTGCATCGTCCAAACAGCAGATGGCCTCCTTTTGGTCTGTAAACAGCATAAAACCCTTGATTTCCTTTTCCATAGCTGTATTATTTGGAATCGTTCAATAGACACAGAACCTCTGCATAGTTGTACATCACTCTGCGGGGGCCGACTTTTCTTGCGCATAACACCTTTGTCTTGTTCCACCGCCACAAAGTACTCAAATCCACATGAAGAAGTCGGGAGGCTTCCTCACGTGTAATAAAGCGTTCCTCATTGGGTATAGCAGGTTCTTCTGCACCGTTGCTATCAGAAGAGGTGTCTTCCGTTTTGTACGCAGCCTTATGAATTAACTCGTCTAAATCTGATTTTGTCATCACGATGAGCTGGGTACCAATAATCGAATTGTGATTTTCCATTGTTCTATCATTGAATAGTTTGACATGACCAACCTCACTGCTACCTTCCATAGCATTTGTTGGCATTGCATTTCAGATTACGGTGGAAGGTTCCGTCCCTTAAAGCACAATGCAAAATTATGCTATCCAATGACACAAAGACTAAGATAAAAGGCTATAAATCAACTATTCACAATAAGGTTCTTAGACATTCCATCATGTTCTGCAAGATGTACCATATCGTCCCAAGCAGTTCTCCCTGATTCAATCAAAAAACCTCCAGCAGAACAAACTGTTGGAGGTTATTTTTCTTATCTTCTGTAGTCTTACGCTTGCTCTTGCAAGTTTGCCAATATCTTTTTCATCAATAGTTTCATGGCCCTAATTTCTGAGAGTTTCTTATCATCAAGATTTCCAGGAGTGAAATTACCTTTCTGCACACTATAATTATTCTTGCTGCCAACTGTCTCTTCCCCGAATATCCTAACAGCTTCGGCATGGGTCGGGATGGATATTAACCAATTCATATTTGTATCTGCACCGCAATAGAAAGCCAGGACAACATTCTTTCCTCCGTTCTTTTCCTTAAACAACTCCTGATAGGTTTCAAAAACAGGCTGATTAACATAATCCTTATTGACAAATTGCCGAACAAAGTATGATTTCAAGGGATTTTCTTCCTGAGTCTTCTCACTGGTTGAAATCTTGTGATCTTCTATTTCTTTCTTGTCTAAGGCAGCTTGAACTTCCGAAGTGTGATGATGAGTTCTTATTTTATTCGCCAGTCTATCTACTGGTAAGAAATCACATAAAATCCGAATCAAAGCCATAACCATTATGATTAAGGAAACCAAAGCTACCAACCACAACCAGAACTTAGCCTCCGTAGATATATGATATCCGGCGAGCAGCATGCCAAGCGTCACCACCAGAATAGGGCAGGCCACACCAAACCCTGAATATACAAACACCTTAAAGGCTTTGTCGCTTATCTTCATAACTTTTATTGCTTTATTTCTTGGTTACTTCCCTTATTATCTTGATTACTTACTTGGTTACTTTTTGAGAGTTACTTAGTTACTTTTAATTGCATCTTGGTTACTTTTCGTCCATCCTCGATCACTTCTTCAACACCTTGGTTACTTTTAAGCATGAACTATATGGGCTTTAGTATCCTACCGAACAACGCATAAAGCCACTATCTTGCCAAAGAATTTATAATCACTGATTATCAGCTACTTGCTAATAGGCGTTGCTGAATTTTTGCTGAAAATCTGCTGATTTTTTGCTGAAAACTTGCTGAATTTATCAACATTCAGCAATGGGCAAAGTGGGATTGTCGCCAGACCTTATCTTACGATACTTCTGATTCTTATCGTTCGGGTGTTCTGGAATGGTCATTTCCAGCATCCCCATCTCCAAGAGGGGATTAATATGCTTCTTTCTATTCCTAGTTTGATTGGTAATTCGCAGCCTGTCCATTATTTCCTGAGCTGTACGAGGTACGCTGCAGAAGTTGAGTAAATCAATTTGTTTCTTGGTTAGTTTTCCATAACTCCTTAGAACTGAATGAGCGGCTTCTTGGTTACTTTTCGCCTTATCTTGGTTACTTTTATCTGTTTCTTGGCTACTTTCCAGATTAGTATGACGATAAATTGTGACCAAGAACTCCCGTGATTTCTCATTATTCTCAAACTGCACATCAAGTCCCGTTTCCAAAGAACGCTGAATACCACTACCAACACCTGTGTAGGGTAGTAAGTAATTCGCATTATTAAAAAGGAACACGTTTCGAGGCATAGAGGTACCTGCTTTGATGTCATCTACAGTCAGCCCATCAGGAAGTGTTCCGGGACTATGGATTTCCAATCTGTCATCAAAGATAAAGATACGGATAGGAGCTCTCCAGTTAAGTGAACGGTGTACCAGAGCATTAACGGTAAATTCTACAAGGCTAACATAAGGAATTTCCAGTTCACCTTTAGAATTAAACTCATCATTAGTTTGTACTGTGCGGAGATTACGTGTATAGAACGCCATGATGGTATCAAACTGATGGAGCAAGTTTCCTTCCATATCAGCATCATCTACCTTGTCACGAAACTGTGTTCCACCAACAGAATTGCCTACGAAACAGATACATTTTGCTGTTATCACTGGCAACCATCGTTGAGTATATGAGGCGAACAGAAGAACTGCAGCCACCGTAAGCCTACCGGTAGGCAGTATAAAATGTAGATTACGCAGCAACTGACTAATATCATGATTATTGGCTATGGCATTAGCTATCTCATCGAGCGAGGCCTTCTTGTATTTATCACCAACAAACCCTTTCAGACCTAACACTTTTGTAAAACGGTTCTGAAGATAAATCTTCAGCGTCCTCTCGTCAAGGTCATCAACGGTTATATCATTGACAGCTGCCACATCGGGAAAGAATGCTCCACAACCAGTCATCATCTCTGCAATTTCAGCATTATCAAAGATCTTTCGCTTATCGGTACCATTCTTTACCCAAATAACCCCTTTGTTATCATGGTAGGGCTTATTCTTTCCTTCAGGAATTGTAGCCACGACAACAGCACCGCCTTTTACCGGGACATTCTCTATATCAATAAGTATGCCAGGGAGAACATTCTCTGAAGCCATACTGGTCAACATATTTGTTGTCTCCTGAAGTTCCTTGTAAGACAAAGCATTGATATTGCCCGTCTTATCATTGATACCAATGACCAATCGACCACCATGGCTATTGCTAAAAGCAACAAGTTCGCAGCCTATATCGTATTTATCATTGATTCGCTCCTTAAACTGGGCACTTCCAACCTCAGCCAGATCACGCAATGCAATCACGTCTTGTTCTGTCATAACCTTTAATATTGATGCTACAAATTTAGTAAAAAAGAAAGAATTTCATTTGTTCTTGAAGAATATTCGCATTAGCTGTACTATTTCTGTCCTAATATTGCCTTCAGCATCTCCTTTGCTTGCTCTGGCGTCATACTGTCAACATCAACAGCCTGAGGACTCGGTACAAGATTCAGCAACTTTGAGTTATTCTCGAATCTGGTCTCCAATGGATACATATCCTGATACCCGGCCGTAATATTATTACCCATAGAATGTCCCATGCTCTCCGATATGTACAACTCTTCCACTCCCGCCAACTTGAGATTCGTGGCAAAAGAATGCCTCGCCCATGTTCCCGAAGGCTCTTTGTCCCACTTCAACACTTCCTTGCAAACTCTGATTACCCGATCTTTAATATTTGAATTCTCTTGTACTGTGAGCTTTCTTCGTTTCAACTCATCCTCTTCACCTTGAAATATCTGTGGAAACACATATGCATCTTTCTTAGGCTTGGCTGCTATCCCGTCCAAGATGAATTGCAAAGGCTGAATAATAGGCACTACTACCACCGACATACTATTACTTCGTGCCGATGTTTTCTTTCGCATAAATTCAAAAGCCCTACCGCCCTCAGCAAAATAGGTTCGATTATAAGTTAGTCTACCTGCGTCGGCAAGATTGAAGCCATTGCACAAATATTGCGCAAGAAACAATCCTAAGGAAACGTGTACACGTTTCGTATATTCTTTGTCCCACATTTCTGGGTATCGTTTCTCCTCAAAGACATGATAGAGTTCCGTCATTTCAGCGATTGACAAGTAGGATTGTTGTCTTCTTTTCCCTCTTGGAATGGAAATGAGGTCATTGTCTTTATTTGAGAATGGGTATTTGTCAGCCGGAAGAAAGCCTCGTTTAATACATTCATTCCAAACAACACGACAAGTTCTTAAATACATTCCCCGTGTTGCATCAGCTATTTTCCCAACCAGCATACCATCAATCATTATGCCGTTCTTCATTCCATCATTCCACTTGGCTATAACATCCTTGTCCACCTTGAAGCCTTCTGTCCGACCAACTATCTTCAGAAAAGAGTTAAGAGCCCACTGGTAATTTTCGGCACAGCCCACTCTATTATCATCCCGATACCTTGCAATAAGCCCTTCCCACATGCCGATAAACGACAAAGAATGCTCGTCTTGATATTCCACTCCAGAAAGCATTGTCTTAATCAGCCCAATAGTCAGTTCATGCGACTTACTAAGTTTCACGACCTTATCACGAAAGTCCTCTAATATCCCTTGCCATTCTTTATAAACATCCATAAGAGAACTTCGAGAACTTGTTACACTACAAACACTATTGAAGTACTTTTCCGTTTGAAATGGCATATCGGTCAGCTTATGATAGTACCGCTTTCGTTCTATGGTGAAGCAGATAGCCATTGGATATTCCATCGTCTCTTTATTAGTACGCTTATCCAACACAAGAGTAAGAGAACAGTTACCCACCCGATTACAGTTGATTGATGTTTTTGAAGTCTTCATTTTTCCTCAGCTATTTCATGTAATCTTGCGAACATTTTGCGAACACCGTGCGAACACCAACGCTTATTTAATACCATTTCGCAAGATTTCATATTTTTGACACAAAGATAGCAAATAGTTGAATATCAAGCAAATATATCAAAAATAAAAATTTTATAAAATCTTATAAAACTATATTTCAACAGACTCATAATCTGGAGGTCCCTGGTTCAAGCCCAGGCTGGTCCACAATCAAAATAAAGGAGTTACGAAGTTCGCAACTCCTTTTTATTTGCAATTCAATTTAAATCTTCATCTAAAATAATAAACAGCCTGCTATATGAGCCATACACGCTAATTGGTGCATGCTTATTTCATCACGGTTAATGCTCATCAATCATCATGGGGTGGGGGATGAACCGCGATAGCCGATGTGTGCTGATACCATGTCGTTTGTCAAAACGGGCTTGAAGATTCAAAGTCAATGCAATTGGAAAACAATGTAAATGAGTACTTTGCAACTGAGTTGCAACAAAATTTTGCTACCTTTGCATCATGATGCGGGGAAAAGCTCTCATAGTAAGTCTTTGGCTGGCAATGCTCATGGTGTTGCTGGTGTTGGCCGTGCCCCATCATCACCACCTGAGCAACGTTTGTTTTGTGGAAGAGAGGTGCGAGACAGACGGCCAAATCAATGACCGCCACACCCACCATCATTCTTCCGAACAGGAATCGCAGGCAGACAACTGTCCTGTAGAGCAAATCAGACACATTGTTAAGGACGAAGCGGATGTGCAACCCGTCATCCAAGTGGCGCAGCAGCAGCCTCATTGGCTGTATGCCTACGCTGCCGACACGCACCCGCATGTGCAGGAAGTCTCGCCAGTTAGCGAAACATCCGAACCCATCGCCCGGTTGCTTGAGGCGCATGTAGCCTCAAGTGGACGAAGGGGACCTCCCACCTTATCATAACCCATTGTTTTTATCGAGTGGCAGAGCAGTTGTCAACAACTGTTCCGCAGTAAGTCGTACATGTTCATACTAAGGTTATGATTAACAAGATTATCTATTTTTCCATTCAACATAAATTTTTGGTGGTACTCCTGTTGGCGGCCATCATCGGCGGCGGGATATATTCACTGCGAACAATCAACGTAGACTCCACGCCCGACATCACGAACAACCAGGTGCAGGTCATCACGGTTTCTGAAAATCTCTCGACGGCCGACATCGAGCAGTTCGTCACCTATCCCGTAGAGTTGGCCATGTCCAACCTGCCCGGCGTTGAAGACATCCGTTCCATCTCACGCTTCGGTCTGTCTGTGGTCACCATCGTTTTCAAAGAGGATATGGGTACTTACCTGCCCCGCCAGCTGGTGCAAGAAAAGCTGGAAGAGGTGCGCGAGGACATTCCAGAGGGATTCGGAACGCCCGAGATGGGTCCCATCAGCACGGGACTGGGTGAGATTTTACAGTACACCCTTGTTCCCAAAGACACCGCCCGTTACAGTACGCAGGAGCTACGCACCATTCAAGACTGGATAGTGAAGCGCCAGCTGTCCATGATTCCGGGCGTGGTGGAGGTCAACTCGTTTGGCGGAAGCATCAAGCAATACGAGGTGAATAACGTCAACACGGGCGGTGCCTACATAGAGCGTGACCACATGGCCAGCTTCATCCGGGGCGAAGGACTGGTGAAGTCGGTTGACGACATTGAGAACATCGTGGTGAAGAATGTCAACGGGACCCCTGTCTTCGTGCGCGACGTAGCCGACAAGGTGGGCTTTGGCTCGCAAGTGAGGTACGGCGCTTTCACGCAAGACGGTCATGAGGCCGTCGGGGGCATGATCATGATGCTCAAGGGTGCCAACTCTGACAAGGTGGTCAGGGCGGTGAAGAAGCGCATGGAGAGTGTCAGAAAATCGCTGCCCGACGGCATCGACATCAAACCTTTTCTCGATCGGTCCGACCTTATCGAGCGTACAACGAGCACCATCGCACGCAATTTGACAGAAGGCGCGCTCATCGTGATATTCGTGTTGGTGCTGTTGTTGGGAAGTTTGCGTGGAGGTGTCATCGCCGCATCGGTCATTCCACTGTCCTTGCTGTTCGCCCTCATCATGATGCGGCTCTTCGGCGTGAGTGCCAACTTGATGAGCCTGGGGGCCATCGACTTTGGAATTATCGTCGATGGGGCGGTGATTATCGTGGAGGGTACGGTGTTCGAAATGGAGAAAAGAATCAAGAAACACAGCCAACTGGGACGGGGTGGCATGAACGCCGTCGCCTTCGAGGCCGCCTCTTCGATGATGCACTCGGCCTTCTTCGGTCAGCTGATTATCCTCATCGTGTTCACCCCCATCCTCTTTCTGTCTGGTGTCAGCGGAAAAATGTTCTCCCCCATGGCCTACACCTTCTCGTTCGCCGTACTGGGAGCCATCATTCTGTGTCTGACGTATGTGCCGATGATTTCATCT
>QWCQ01001849.1_pt1 | contig 12418 bp, 10 predicted proteins | sample 1972701 | NCBI WGS metagenome assembly QWCQ01 (sample SAMN09866704, study PRJNA288562) | Human gut metagenome isolate pre4_stool, whole genome shotgun sequencing...
CAAGGAAAATTATTTTAAAGATGCTATAAATGAGTACAAAAAAATGCTTAAATCCTATGCCGATTTAAGCATTTTTGAAATTATGGACGAACCCTGCCCCGAGAATTTATCGGAAAAAGACATGGAGAAGGTAAAAAATATTGAGGGCGAAAAAATTTTATCAAAAATAAAAGATGGCGCCTATGTCATTGCCCTTGCCATTGAAGGAAAGAGCCTTGACTCTGTTGCCTTTTCTCATAAAATCAATGACCTCATGATAGACGGCCACTCCAACATAACTTTTGTAATTGGTGGAAGTCTTGGACTATCAGATGAAGTTTTAAAAAGGGCAGACTACAAGCTAAGCTTCTCAAAGATGACCTTCCCCCACAAGCTCATGAGAGTTATTTTAATGGAGCAAATCTATAGGGCCTTTAGAATAATAAATAACCACCCCTACCACAAGTGAGCTTTATATGAAATTAAATTTACTAAATCAAGTTTTTTCCTTCCATGACTTTCATCTTACAAATATTGAAAATTTACCTGACAAGACAATTTTATATTTTGATCAGGGTCTTTATTTTGAAAAAAATGAGGGAGAGCAAAAAGATTACATGATGACAAATCCAAGGCTTATCCTCTATAAAACTGACACAAGTTTTAGCAAGGAAGAGCTGGGAGAAATTATTGGAGGGCTGATTCATTCCTTTGACCCTGACTTTGATACAGAGGCTGGACTTCGCGACATAGATGAGGACTTTGGTATTGGTCTTGAAATAAATCTTTATAAAGATGGGACTTATAAGAAAATTTCTCTTGATGAATTTTTAAAACTTGATTTTGAAATAATAAATGAGTCCTTTGGCTATGGCTACATGAGATTTCGGGGAATCGTAACAGGCTTTGAGGATGCAAATGAGTGGCAAGAGGCATCAATTGAAATTTACTATAACAATGATGCGGAGCTTATCTATGATGATTTAGAAGAATTGGAATGATATTAAAGGACTAAAATTTTGAGGTGGTATTATGATTTTTTCCTTTGACTCTTACATGATTAATGTAAATACCTACAAGACAGAAGAATTTATGAAAAAATTAAAGGCAGTGGATGATTTAAATTTAGAAGAAAAAATAATTTCCACCTTGGCTAAAATGTCCATAGACTACAAAAAGCCAAGCTACATGAAAAAACTTGGCAAGGACTTAATTTTAAAATATCACGCAGTGGGCGAAATAATCTCCTATGGCGATGTGAGGACAAATGCTGAGTTAAAATTTATTGATGGCATCCACCCAATTTATTTTTTAGATGATGCAGAAATTTATTTCACAGAAGCAGTGGAGATGAGAGAAGACTTTCTCGATGAAAACTCCTTTGAAATAAATATAAATGCAAAGATAAAATAAAAAATACCTCATGACTTAAAAAAGTTGTGAGGTATTTTTCAATATGTAAACAAAAAAGGACTCATAGGAGTCCCTTCTTGCTTATATTTAATAGATTATTTGATTATCTCTTTCCATTCTTCCATATTATCAGATAGTCTTAGATAAGTGTGGCTGTGGTAAGCTTCAACAAGTTCATAATAACCCCAGTGTCCCTTGTAAGACATATCCTTGTAATTGTGAACTAGATTTTGCTTTGCGTCAATGAAATTCTTGTCAGGGTATCTGTCGTACAATTTATTTAACATAGTTGCAACTTCTGCTCTTGTAATAGTGTTATCTGGTTTAAATGTTCCATCTGGATAACCTTTAATTCTTTCATTGCCATAAGCTTGGTTGATTGCAGCTTCAAATTTGTGACCTTTCACATCTTCAAATGGAGCAACTGTATTGTTCTTCTTGTCAATATGACTGATTAGTTCAGCAAGTTCTGCTCTAGTGATCTTGTCATTAGGTCTAATAGTATCATCAGGATATCCGAAGATATATTTTTCATGAGAGTTAATAACTTCTTTAGTTTCAACTTCTTTTTTGTCAACAGATGCGTAAACTGGATAAGTTGGAGTATATTCGTGAATCTTTAGTGGTGGTGTAACTTCAGGTTCAGGAATTGGAGTTGGTTCAGGTATAGGAGTTGGTTCTGGTTCTGGAGTTGGTGTAGGAGTTACTTCTCCCGCCTTTACTTTAAAAGTGTAGGAAATTAGATTTGGCTTATCTTTTGGTGCAGCTTCATCTAGTCCAGCTGGATCTTGTACAGCAGCAAAAGACCAATAAAATCTTTCAGAGTACATATCTCCAGTTCCATCTTCAGAAGTTCTTTGATTGTGCTCAGATGAAGGAAGATAAAATTCTTTTGAATTAGATAAAGCAAAATCATAAAATCCACCTATTCCAGCTTTTATTGTAATGTTTTCGTTTGTTTTTGCATCTTCAGCAATGCTAAGTCCTGAAATTGAAATTTTAATATTACTTGTATCAAGGTCATTTATTTTCTTAAGTAATTCAGACCACTTTGTGTTTTGTTGTGCTTTTTCTTTCTTATTTAATTTTACAAGAAGGACTTTTTTGTTTTTGCCATTAATATTTTCTGTTTTTACTTCTGTTGTAATATCAAACAAGTCCTTTATTCCCTTTTGAGAATCTTCAATATTAGCCTTTAATTTAGACTCATCAATTTTTACTTCATCAGGAATATCAAGATTAAATACAATTTCAGAATCGCTCATAGCAAATCTATTTTCATAAGATTTTTTAGCTTCTTCATCTTTAATTCCCGATGGACTAACTAGAAGTATGGCATTTCCATTATAGTATTTTTTAAACCATGAAGCATTTAATAAAAATTCTAGATTCAAATCTTCTTTGGCTTTTAGCTCATCAACCTTTTTAGAATCTTTACTACCTTTCTTTTGTAAATCTCCAATAATTTTTAAGTTGGCAAATCTATTGCTGCATTCTGACTCTTTCAATAAGTCATTAGCTTTAAAATTAAAAGGGTTTTTTGTATAGCTATAATTTAAATCCCAATAGTGATTGATATAAACATTTGGTTCATCAAAAAATCCAACAGCTGGTTCAAGGCCCCTTGCGTCTTTTCTAATTCCTATATTATTAAATTCTAGCCCATTTTCATAAGCTGATGAAGATGCAGCTTGTGAATATTGATGCAAAGCCGTTTTATCAGGTTCTGTGATATATTTAGGAATTAACATCTTAAAAGACCTTTCGTATCCTTCTTCACCTGACTTATGACCTGCATGTTTTGCACTAACTTTCACATATTTTAAATCTGACCAATAATTATCAGTCTTAATTTGTTCAGACTTATCTTCAGTATCTCCTATTGATTCATTTAATTCATAATTAAAAATTAATGGATCTAGTTTTTTTATTTCTTCTTCAGAGTCTTGTGCAAATATAGTAGAAAAACTGCTAAAAGCTAAAATAGACGCTAAAGATATAACTGTTAATTTACTAATTGTTTTTTTCATTAACTGCACCCCTATCTAGTAATATCCATTGAATCACACAAAATATCTATTGAAACTACGGGATTAATGACAGGTCTCTTGCCAAAATATGATAGCTCACATTTGCCTGAAGCCTTGATATCTTCTAAGTTTTCTAAAGAATTACTTGCATCAATAGAATATGGAATGCTTATTTCTATATTTTTTCCAACATTATCTATTTCGTCTTTTACAATATCGAAAAATTGACCATAATCACTCCAATATCCTAGATAAAAAATAAATTCTATAGAATTTTCTTCATTATTGATATTGTTGATTTTTATACTACTTATTGACTTAGAATTATTTACAATTTTAATATCATCTTCATTAAATTTTACTTCTTTAGGAAAAGTTATAGTAAAAGTTGCACTTGGAAAAGAACTCTTATCTTTCCCATACATTACAATATTTTTCCATGGCTTTCCAAAAGGTGCGAAGGGTTCGAATTCAGTTTTATATAAATTATAAGCTCCATCAAATAAGTCACCTGCTTCAACGTTTGATTTTATTTCTCCCTTATAAGAATTGGATTCTTGGTCTAAAACACAGTCAAAATTATTCGTTATAGTCCTGCTTACATTAATATTACCTGTTATTCTGCCTTTAAAGAGACCCTTTTCAAATTTTAGATTACTTTCTACCTTTTTCTCAATGCCTCCTTGAGCAAACACTGATGTGGATGCAAAAACTGTCAATAACATTACTAGAGCTAAAGATAAGCTCAACGATTTTTTAATTATTTTTTTCATATTAACCTCCTTTATTAAAAAATCAAAAAGAGCAAGAAAATAAAGCTATTAAATAGCCAAATTTTCTTGCTCACAAAAAATTATATTCAAATAAGACAAAATTATCCTTTCGCCTGAATATACACTTATAGTTGTTTGTCTTCCTGCCTGCCTTGATTCTAAGATTTTTCTTCATAACTTGTCAAATCCTTTTTGTTTTATAGTTTATAATATATCACTTTAATATTAACATTTCAATATAATAAGAATTATAAATTATATTTTACAATATGTTCTACTTGTTCTTTTTAAATTTTGTAAAATCCTTTATAGTTAAAAATTAAATTAAAGCATCTAAAAACATCATTAGGATAAAGCCAAAGATTACACCATAAGTTGCGGCTCTTTCGTAGCCATTGTTGTGGGTCTCTGGTATTATTTCATCGCTAATTACAAAGAGCATGGCTCCTCCTGCTAGGGCAAGGATAAAGCCAAGTGTGGCTGAAAAAATTGACACAAGCCAAACTCCCAAAAAGGCTCCTATGGGTTCAACAAGACCAGTAAGTGTTGCTATGGCAAAACCCTTCTTTCTAGAGTAACCTTCTCTCACAAGGGCAAGGGCAACTGCAAGTCCTTCTGGCATATTTTGAAGAGCAATACCAAAGGCAACGGAAAGTCCATTGGACATATTGTCTCCGCCAAAGCCAACTCCTGTGGCAAGTCCCTCTGGAAAATTGTGAATTGCTATGGCTATTACAAAAAGCCAAATTTTAGATAGGTTTTTTACATTTACTCCTTCATATTTCTTGTCAATTAAATGCTCGTGGGGAGCATACCTATCTATTAAGTCAAGCATAAGTGCGCCGCAAAAAATTCCTAGGCCCGTTATTAAAACTCCCTGTCTTCCATGTCCTACTTCAAGACTTGGTATAATAAGGGAAAAGCAAGTTGCTGAAAGCATTACTCCTGCAGCTGCTGCAAGAAGTACATCTAAAAGTTTTTGGCTTACATTTTTTGCAAAAAATATGGGGATTGCACCAACCCCAGTCATAAGTCCTGGCACTATACAGCCAAGTATAATAAAAGTTAAATTCATTTTCTCACCTGATTTTTATTATAACATAAAGATAAATTTTTTTACTCCATCAAAAAAGCACGCCAGGCGTGCTAATTTTTTCTATATTTACAAGCTATTTACTGCTCTTTTTACTCCACCTATAAGCTCGTTAAAGAAATTTGAAACTCTGTCAAAGAGATCTCCAAGGTTAAAATTTCTTATGCCCTCTACTATTAGGTTTTTATCTATTTTTTGATTTCCAACAAATATTGAAATATTAAAAAGTTTCATGAGGATTATCACAAGAGCGATTATTCCTATTATTTTTAATGCTTTTTTCATTTCATCACCTATCTCTTTAAGTCTCTTTCAATTTCTTCATAATTTGGCATATACTTTTTGCACTCATCTTTGAATTTTTTGTCATGATAAATATATTTTAAGTGGACAAGTTCGTGTAGGACCACTGCCTCGATCTCTTCTAGAGGTCTTGATGCTAAGTAAAGATTTATCTTTATGTCGCCCCTCTTTGGATAGCAAGTGCCCCATCTCACTTTCATCTTCCTTATCTCATAAGAATTTGGACTTAAACCTGTGAGAGCCTCATATCTTGGGAAAATTTCTCCAAGAACTTTTTTTAGCTCTCGCCTATATATTTCTTCCAAGTCTTCTTCTGATGTAAAGTTTACTTTTTCGCCAAATAAATGATTTTTATATCTATTTCGACTTTCATCAGCAAGCTTCAATTTCTCTATGACATCTTTATTGGTCTCAAGAAGATTCTCTATTTCTTTTTCACTTGTCTTAAATGGCGCTGATACTTTTATTATACCATCTTCTACCTTTATTCGAAGGTTTTTTACCTTTTTTCTATTTATTTCTATTTCCATTTTATAAAAGTGGTGACAATAGTCTTGAGATTTAGTTCAAAGGACCTAATGTCAAAGTTTGCTGTGCCGACACTTGATAAGTAGTCGTCTGATATCACTACTTTTGTGTGAAGAAAACCGCCTTCATATTGGTAAACATGAGCCCCCCACTTTAATAATTCGCCCATAAAGGAAAGAGATGCCCAGTGAACAAAGATGTGATCTCTCTTCTTTGGAAACATCAAGTGAACTTCAACTCCAGATAGGGCTGCAACCTTTAGTGCCTTTAGAAGTCCTTCATCTGGAACGAAGTAAGGTGTTTGAATGTAGACTTCTTTTCTGGCAGATGTTATAAGTTTTTCATAGCCATTTCTTATGGAGTCTGCCTTTGTATCTGGCCCACTTGTGACAATATTTATGTCAATTCCATCTTCTATTTCTGGGAAAATTTCTGTTGTAAATCCTTTGGTGTGTTCATTTGAAGCAAATTTAAAGTCCAAGAAAAATCTCCAAGCAAGACCATTTACTGCAGGGCCTTCTATTTTTAGATGAGTATCTCTCCAAAATCCCATCTTTCCCTTTGAAACATATTCATCTCCAACATTAAAGCCACCAACATAGCCAATTCGCTTATCTATAACTACAATCTTCCTGTGATTTCTAAAATTTATGTGTGTGTTTAATTTGTCAATTATTCCAGGGAAAAATACTCCGAATTTTACTCCAGCCTCTGTCAGTCTCTTCCTATCTTTTATTTTCATGTTCCTAATACCCATTCCATCTATTAAAAGATATACATCAAGACCTTCATTTGCCTTTTCAATTAAAATATTCGTAAATTCTGTGGACAATTCATCAGATTTATAAATATAATATTGGACATAAATTGTATTTTTTGCATTTCTTAAATCTTCAAACAATTCTTTGAATTTGTCTTTTCCATCATTGAAAATTTTTACTTTATTATTTGTGTAAAGTAGTTCATCTTCTGCTTTATTAAACATTTCAACCATGTGAACATAATCTTTAGTTCTCTCGTTGGAGTAGACAAATTCGTCATTTTTTATTTCAATAAGTTGTGTTTTTGATTCTTTTTTTAAAATTTTATCAGCTCTGTTTTTTCCGTCAAATATCCTTGATTTCGAAATATCTTGACCTATAAAAATGTAGAGTATAAATCCTATTACTGGCAAAAAATTTATAGCCATTACCCAAAGTAGGGTGGATATTGGTTTTTTGTTGTCAAATAAAATTATAAAAGCTGAAATTAATACATTTGCAATAAATAGGAAGGAATAAACTTGGGCAAAGTTTTTAAACATTCCAAAATAGTCATTAAACATTGTGCACCTCTAGTTAAAATTTTTTTATTTATTTTTCTTTGATTTATATCTTTGTTGTGAATCTAGGATTTTCTTTCTAAGCCTAAATTCATTTGGAGTAATTTCTATAAGTTCGTCATCTTCAATAAATTCTAGGGCTTCTTCAAGACTCATCTTCTTAACTGGAGAAAGTCTAAGAGCATCATCTGAACCTGAAGCTCTGACGTTAGTTTGTTTTTTTGCCTTTGTAACTGAAACTTCAATTTCAATTCCCTTTGGAGATTCACCTACAACTTGACCTTCGTAAACATCTTCTCCTGGTTCTACAAATAGAGTTCCTCTATCTTGTGCATTGTTAAGTCCATAAGTTGATGCAACTCCTGTATCAAAGGAAACAATAGAAGCATTTACTCTTCTTGGAATTTCGCCCTTAAAAGGAACATAGGATTCGAAAATAGAATTTAAAATCCCGCTTCCCTTTGTGTCTGTCATAAATTCAGTTCTGTAACCAATAAGTCCCCTTGATGGAATAATAAATTCAAGTCTTTGGTAGCCACCATTAGGTTCAACTATGTTTACAAGTTCGCCCTTTCTTCTGCCAAGTTTTTCTATAACAGAACCTGCGTAAACACTGTCAACATCAATTGTAACTCTTTCAGTTGGTTCAAGTTTTTTGCCATTTTCATCAATTTTATATAAAACTTGTGGCTTAGAAACTTGGAATTCGTAGCCTTCACGTCTCATGTTTTCAATTAATACAGAAAGGTGAAGTTCTCCTCTACCAGAAACTTTAAAGGAGTCAGTAGTTTCAGTTTCTTCAACTCTTAGTCCAACATCAGTTTGTAATTCTCTATTAAGTCTTGCCTTAATTTGTCTTGATGTCAAGAACTTGCCAACTCTACCTGCAAAAGGTGAATCATTTACAGAAAAGTTCATGGAAATTGTTGGCTCAGAAATTTTTACAAATTCAAGACCTTCAGTATCTTCAGTTGATGTAATAGTATCTCCAATGTTGATATCTTCAATACCTGTAACTGCAACAATAGATCCTGATCTTGAAGAGTCAACTTCAACCCTATTAAGTCCTTCAAATTCATAAATTTGTGCAATTTTAATATTTTCTTTAAAGTCAGGTTTTAATTTATTAACTCTAACTAACTTATCATTTTCTTGAATAATACCTTGTTCTATTTTTCCAATACCAATTCTTCCAACATATTCGTTGTAATCAATTGTTGAAATCAAAAGTTTAAAAGGTTCATCGTCCCTATTTTCTGGTGCTGGAATGTACTTAATAATGGTTTCAAAAAGTGGATCCATTGATTCCATTTTATCGTCTAAATCGAGGGCAGCTATGCCTTGCTTTGCTGATGCAAAAACAAAAGGACATTCAAGCACTTCGTCATCTGCTCCAAGTTCAATAAATAAATCAAGAACTTCGTCAACAACATCAAGAGGTCTTGCTTCTGGTCTATCGACTTTATTTATGCAGACAATTACAGGAAGGTTAAGCTCAAAAGATTTTTTCAAAACAAATTTCGTTTGAGGCATTGGACCTTCAAAGGCATCTACAAGTAGTACAACTCCATTTACCATTTTAAGCACACGTTCAACTTCGCCACCGAAGTCAGCGTGTCCCGGTGTGTCAATGATGTTGATCTTAACACCATTATGATTTACGGCAGTGTTTTTAGAAAGAATAGTAATACCTCTTTCTCTTTCAATGTCGTTAGAGTCCATAACTCTCTCATTTACTTGTTGATTATCTCTAAAAATACCTGATTGTCTAAGTAGAGCATCTACAAGTGTAGTCTTTCCATGATCGACATGGGCAATAATTGCTATATTTCTAATATCTTCTCTTTTCAAAATCTCATCTCATTTCTTCAAACTTCTATCCTATTTTAATCTTAAATAAAAAAAAGTGCAACATAAGTTGCACGATTTCTTGTATAATTTGGGATTTTATCATTAATTGCAAATTTTTTCAACTAATTTTTCAAATAAGATACATTAGCCCTTAAATTTTTCAACTAGTTCGTCAAAAGTAACCTCTTCCTGATCTCCACTTCTCATATCCTTCAAAGAATATTTCCTGCTCTTAACTTCTTCTTCACCAAGTACAATTACATAAGGCACTTTTGTTTGATCTGCGTACTTAAATTTTTTCTTTAACTTAGCAAATTCAGTGTATACAGAAACTTTAAGGCCCTTTTCTCTTAGTTCATTTAAAAGTTTTATTCCTTGGTGCAAGCAGTCGTCCATTGGAATAATTAATAAATCAACAAGTGATTTTTCTTCACTAGAAATAATATTTGCTTCATTTAATTGGTAGAAAAGTCTTGAAAGTCCAATAGAAATTCCTACTCCTGGAAGAACTTTGTCTGTGTAATAACTTGCAAGGTCTTCGTATCTTCCGCCAGAACAAACTGAGCCAATTTTAGGATAATTATCAAGAGTTGTTTCATAAACTGTTCCTGTGTAATAATCAAGACCTCTTGCAATTTTTAAATCAATATCAAAACAATTTTCGTCTATGCCAAAATCTCTCATGTAGCCAACTACTTCTGTGATTTCAGATAAACCTTCTAAAAAGATTTCATTTTCAATTTTAAGATCATTTAAGGCTTTAATAATTTCATCTGTGCTGCCCTTGATTTTTATAAATTCTAAAATCTTTTCGCCCTTATCCTTTTCTACTCCAAATTCAGATAGTTCAGACAAGACATTTTCTTCGCCAATTTTATCAATTTTATCAACTATTCTCAAAACATTCATTGAGTCTTCTATGCCAAGTGAGCCGAAAAATCCCTTTAAAATCTTTCTATTATTTAGGTGAATTGTAAAATCTGTAAAGCCTAAATCTTTAAATGTGTGATAAATTACAACTGGAAATTCTGCATCATTTACAAGAGATAATTCTCCCATGCCAATTGTGTCAATATCACATTGATAAAACTCTCTAAAACGTCCCTTTTGAGCTTTTTCTCCTCTATAGACCTTTCCTATTTGATATCTTTTAAAAGGAAAAGATAAATCATTCATGTGCTCTACAGTGTATCTTGCTAGGGGAACTGTTAGATCAAATCTAAGAGACATATCTGTGTCGCCCTTAGAAAATCTATAAATTTGTTTTTCAGTTTCTCCGCCGCCCTTTGCGAGTAGCACTTCTGATTTTTCTATAACTGGCGTATCTATTGGCAAGAAACCATGTTTTTCAAAATTTTCTCTAATTATATCTCGCATTTCATTAAAGAGCATTTGATCTTTAGGAAGTAGCTCCATAAATCCTGGAAGAGTTGAAGGTTTTACTATACTCATAATATCACTCCTATTTTTATTTTAATTTTTAGCATTTTTAGATTTGTTAATTTTATTTTATCACAAGTTCTTTACTTTTTGTACTTTTGTGTAATACTTTATAAAAGTAATTCTTTTTAAGTGACTTTCTATAATCTTTTCGTCATTTTCTCATATTTTTCTTTAAAATTTCACCATTTTATCAATATTTTTTGACTTTTAAGAATCTATTACATATAATAAAATCAAGTTTATGATCGTATTTATATGAACATAAATTAAAATATTTTTAGGAGGAAAAAATATGGAAAGAATTACCGTTGAATTTGGTATGTTCGAAGTACTACTTCTTGCTGTCATCGGTATTTACATTGGAGATTTTTTAAGAAAAAAATTCCCTATTCTAGTTAAATACTGTTTACCATCAGCAGTAGTAGGTGGAACTATAATTTCAATAATTACAATGATCTTATACTACGCAGGAATTATGGAACCTAACTTCGACTTCAAAACAGTCAACACATTATTTTATTGTCTATTCTTTGCAGCAAGTGGATCAGCAGCCAGTCTTGCACTTTTGAAAAAAGGTGGAAAATTAGTTGTTATATTTGCTGTTTTAGCTGCAGTTCTTGCTGCTTGTCAAAACGCACTTGCTATTGGAGTAGGTAATTTACTTCACGTTAATCCACTTATCTCTATGATGACTGGATCAATTCCTATGACTGGAGGTCATGGTAACGCAGCAAGTTTTGCACCAATAGCTGTTGAAGCTGGTCAAAAAGCTGCTATGGAAGTTGCTATTGCATCTGCTACTTTTGGACTTATTGCTGGTTCACTTCTTGGCGGACCTTATGGTAACTTTTTGGTAAAAAGATTTGGATTTGAAGATCCTGAACTTGATAACCAACAAAACACAATTGTAGATACTGCGAAAACTATTATGATGAATAAGAAATCTGTAGTATCAGCTGTTAATATGCTTGTACTTGCTTGTGGTATTGGACAATTATTCTTCTTAGCATTACAACACTTTGGAATTAAAATTCCTATTCACGTAAACTGTATGCTTGGTGGTATAATAATAAGGATATTCCTTGATAAAACTAAAAGATCTAATGATAGTCTATTAGAAGCACTTGATACAGTTGGAGAATTTTCTCTTGCTCTATTTGTTTCAATGTCAATTGTAACTATGAAATTATGGCAACTAGCTGACCTAGGCTTACAATTAATTGTTCTACTATTAGCACAAGTTTTATTAATTTTACTATTCACTTACTTCTTGACATTCAGATTACTTGGAAAGAACTACGATGCAGCAGTAATGGCAGTAGGTCACCTTGGATTTGGTACAGGAGCTGTTCCAGTTTCAATGACTACAATGAAAACAGTCTGTGACAAGTACAGATATTCTAAACTTGCCTTCTTCGTTGTACCAGTAATTGGTGGATTTATTTCAAATCTTACTAATGCCCTTATCATTACAAAATTCTTAGATATTGCTATTAAAATGGGTGCAGGAATGTAATTTAAATTTGTTTTAAAGTTAAAATTTTATAAATTTAATTTTAAATATTATAAAAGGACTAATAGTTTAAAATGTGGTGACCCCATAAAGTTGGACCAAATACCAGAGAGAATTTATATTTTCTCTGGTATTTTTTATGCTGCATTTTTTTCTCTATATTCTATTGGA
>QWCQ01001042.1_pt1 | contig 12240 bp, 8 predicted proteins | sample 1972701 | NCBI WGS metagenome assembly QWCQ01 (sample SAMN09866704, study PRJNA288562) | Human gut metagenome isolate pre4_stool, whole genome shotgun sequencing...
CTGTATCTGCGGAATGTACGGCTGCATGTCGACGATGAGTTCACGAAACAGCTTGTCTTCCAACATCATGATGCGCTCGTCAGCCCCCAATATTTTCTCCTCATAAGCCTTCAGTTCCTCCGTAATGTAGCGTTCTGCCTGTGCCAATGTTTGTTTGCGAACCCAGTTCTCTGGCACTTTGTCCTTATACATGTTGCGCACCTCGAGGTAATACCCGAATACGTTGTTATATCCCACCTTCAGAGATGCGATGCCTGTCCGCTCTACCTCGCGCTCTTGTATCTGTATCAGATAATCCTTGCCGTTGCGCGATATTTGTCGCAGCTCATCAAGTTCAGTATCGTAGCCATCGGCTATCACCCCACCCTTGTTCACCAACAGGGGCGGATCGGGTTGTATCTCGTGTTCAATGCGGTCACGAATCGTCTCGCAAAGTTGCAACTGTTCGCCAATTCTCCGCAAGCTCTCGTTCGATGCTTTCATGCAGGCAGCCTTCACGGGTTGCAAGGCTTGCAGCGCATTCTTCAACTGTACCACCTCTCTGGGCGACACTCTGCCCACAGCCACCTTCGAGATAATGCGCTCAAGGTCGCCTATGCGTTGAAATTGTTCACCCACCAACTGTCGGAAATCGGGGGCTTTGAAGAAATAATCCACCACATCCAAGCGTTGTTGAATGGGCGTTACGTCCTTTAACGGAAACACCATCCAACGGCGAAGCATACGTCCTCCCATGGGCGTAATGGTCTTGTCGATGATGTTTAGCAACGACCGTCCCCCCTCTTGCATGGTGTCAATCAGTTCGAGCGAATGAATGGTAAACTTGTCCAACCGCACATAACGTTCTTCTTCGATGCGGGCAAGCGACGTGATGTGTCCGATATTGGTATGTTGGGTAATCTCCAAATACTGCAAAATGGCGCCCGAAGCCACGATACCGCTTTTCATGTGCTCTACACCAAAGCCTTTCAGCGACTTGGTGCCAAAGTGTTTCAGCAATCGTTGGCGTGCGCTCTGCTCGGTAAACACCCAGTCTTCCAATTCAAAGACACAGTATTTGGTGCCAAAATGGGTATCAAAATTGCGCTTGTCGTTGCGGTCGTACAACACCTCTTTGGGCGCAAAACTGCCCAATAGTTTCTCCACATAATCATAAGTACCCTCACCTGTGAGAAATTCGCCCGTCGAAATGTCCAAAAAACTCACGCCACAAGCCGCCTTGCCAAAATGCACCGCTGCCAAGAAGTTGTTTTCCTTGTAATTCAACACGTTGTCCCCCATCGCCACACCCGGTGTCACCAACTCGGTAATGCCACGCTTCACCATCTTGTCAGTGGCGGAAAGTCCCTTCTTACCTTTCAGTTCCTCTCGCTTTTTCTTAGGGTCTTCTAATTGGTCGCAAATAGCCACGCGCTTGCCAGCCCTTATCAGTTTAGGCAAATAAGTATCAAGAGCGTGGTGAGGAAAACCCGCCATGGCCGTTTCGCCACTATTGCCTCCATTGTTTCTTTTCGTGAGTGTGATGCCCAAGATGCGCGAACCCTCAATGGCATCGTCGCCATACGTCTCGTAAAAGTCGCCACACCGAAAGAGCAACAACGCATCGGGATGCTGCCGCTTCATGCTGAAAAACTGTTTCATCATAGGTGTAAGACCTTTATCTTTCTGTGCCATAGGGGAATATTTCTATTGAATTTACAAAGTTATCAAAAAACGATTGGTAGGCAAAATAATTGAGTAATTTTTAGTAAGCAATAAGTTTTTCGACACGGCTCTTTCATTTTAGAATCGTATTTTTACAACGAAAAAACACCAATAAAACAAAATTTGTAAACCTATTGGTATGCTGTATAGAAAAATAATTAATGCTGAATTTTATTTACAAAGTGCCTCTCAAAACTCGCGTGAAAACATCCAAGGACAAAGTTGGTCGCAAATATGCGAGTTATGAGCGAGTTTCATAAGTTGTTGTTATTTAGAATATTACTCTTATACCATCTCTTTTCTTTCCAATTATTACCACTTTTTGTCGGCTGAAGCATTGAGATAGCACCATTATTTGCATGCTTTAATGCCGCTATGTCATGTGAATAACACCCTTAAAGAGTGCTTCCAAGGGCGTTAACTCAATATTCCAACTGAAAAAGACATTTATTTTGGCAAAATCAGCCCATTTTTGTAGTACGTTTGCCTATTGATTTTTTCTATTTTGAAGATTTTGGATGGTCGATTTTTGGTAAATTTATAGGACAAAAGTCCTTGATGCCTTCGCCAAGAATAACAAGTTGTAAACGACATAATTTTTTCATTGAAAGAGTAATTATTATTGAAACAAAAGAAAAAAGATTGTTTTTCACCACCAACCAGTTTTCTTATATAAAACAATCATAAAAACTAATTATCAAGTCTACATCCGAGGCTTTAATAATAAAATGCTGGGGGTGCTGTCACTTTTTGGTACCCTATAACTACCCATAAAAATAATAACGGCTGACAACTCATAGAGTATCAGCCGTTATTTGTACCCAGACCCGGGCTCGAACCGGGATGGGTTGCCCCACTGGTGTTTGAGACCAGCGCGTCTACCAATTCCGCCATCTGGGCTTAAATGCGGATGCAAAGATAAAAGGTTTTTTCGAATGCAGCAAACATTTTTAATAAAAGTTTGCTATAAATGTTTTTTATCGTTGCTGAACTTGCTGCTATAGAAAGGATTTTACGCAATGATTAGCTAACAAAAGAATTGTAGAAATAAGGGTAATAACGCTAAATTTTATTGACAAACCACTGCTTATAATTCGCTTATTTACATCATTTTTTTGTATTTTTTTCGTGAGAAGAAGATAAATACCATCTGTTTAGCGTTCTTAATTATCGGTAAAAGGTAATCCAATTGGTACCATAATCGTGCGTCTTTGGATGTATGTACTGTACAATTCCTTGATTGTCTCGATACCAAGAATAATCCCAACCCTCACCCATGTCTAAATATAAGGCTTGTGTAACACCGTATCTACCTAAAAATTTGATGAAATCGATGAGCAACAAAGGCTGCCGCGACTCTATTATACTCAGTTTTCCCTTGCGCTCGCACAAAGCCCGACAAATATTCTTTCCTACAACATTGGCAGGCATGCGTAATCCGTTATTGATTAACATCATTTGTCCAAAACCCATACCACTTTCATCAGCCACCCGTGCCACTTCGGCTGCGTAATCCTGATAAACAAACTTCCATTGACGATGCGCATATACAAAAGCACCTGTGTTTGCCTTACAAGGGTAGCCTTTGTGGTAAACTCCTTCGCTGACATGGTTTCCAGCGATATTTTCATGACTGAACTCCTTTTTAAGTTGACCCGTAAACGCTGCCGCACACACCATGATAATTGATGTATCGGTTGGCTGTGGCATCGTTCCACACACCAAATCCATTCGCTTGAAATGTGGATAATATATTTGCAACTGCTCGGTTGAATCCAAAGTAATATGATGATAAATCTGAGTTGTGTCTACCATCGTATCGCTATTGGAGAGAGACAAACTCATTGGATGGGGCTGCTTTCGCTCGGTACAGCTACACATCAACAAAGCCGTAACGAGACCTATACATCCTATTTTGCATTGATAACTCATCATTCTGCAAAGGTAGTATTTTTTAACATGAACAATAACTAACCCATGAGTTTTCTATAAAATTCACTTTTTATTCATTTTATATTTCTTTTTTTAGTAATTTTGCTACCTAAATAGCATTTGATCATTATTTCAAGTAGAAAATAAAGATATCCTATGGAATACAATTTCAGAGACATTGAAAAGAGATGGCAACAAGAATGGGTGAAAAACAAGACTTATCATGTTGTTGAAGACAAGCAAAAACAAAAGTTTTACGTACTTAACATGTTCCCTTATCCCTCTGGTGCAGGGCTACACGTGGGTCATCCCTTGGGCTATATTGCCAGTGATATTTATGCTCGGTATAAACGTCAACAAGGATTTAATGTGCTGAACCCCATGGGATATGATGCCTATGGATTGCCTGCCGAACAATATGCCATACAAACTGGTCAGCATCCAGCCATCACCACCGAGCTAAACATCAAGCACTATCGGGAACAATTGGACAAAATAGGATTTTCTTTCGATTGGGACAGAGAGATTAGAACTTGCGATCCTAAGTATTACCATTGGACACAATGGGCATTCATTAAGATGTTTCAGTCGTATTATGACAATGATTTACAGAAAGCGCAGCCCATTACAAAACTGATACAGCACTTTGAAACAAAGGGTAGTGACGGTTTGAATGTGGCACAAAGTGAAGATTTGTCATTTACAGCCCATCAATGGAAAACCATGAACGAGCAAGAACAGCAAACCATATTGATGAATTATCGCATTGCGTATCTTGGAGAAACCATGGTTAACTGGTGTGCTGGGTTAGGAACAGTACTGGCAAACGATGAAGTTGTTGATGGAGTGAGCGAACGTGGAGGTTACCCTGTAGTACAAAAGAAAATGCGCCAGTGGTGTTTACGCGTGTCAGCGTATGCACAACGTTTGCTCGACGGACTGGACAACGTACAATGGACAGAATCCTTGAAAGAGACTCAACGCAACTGGATTGGTAGATCGGAAGGTGCAGAAGTACGATTCAAGGTTGCCGACAGCGACATCGAACTCACCATTTTCACCACTCGTTCCGACACAATGTTTGGTGTCACCTTCATGGTATTGGCTCCCGAAAGTGACTATGTTTCACAAGTTACGACTTCATCACAAGCGCAAGAAGTGCAAGCCTATGTAGATGCCACCAAGAAGCGCACCGAGCGAGAGCGTATCTCCGACCGCCGAGTATCGGGTGTGTTTACAGGTAGCTATGCTGTGAATCCACTCACAGGCGATAACATTCCTATTTATGTGAGCGACTATGTATTGGCAGGCTACGGAACAGGTGCTATCATGGCTGTTCCAGCGCACGACAGCCGCGATTATGCTTTTGCCAAACACTTTGATTTACCTATCATTCCACTGATTGAGGGAGCTGATGTGAGCGAAGAAAGTTATGATGCAAAGGAGGGAACGGTGATCAATAGTCCTATAAAAGGAAAACAAACCTCCTTCAGTCTCAATGGCATGCAGGTAAAAGAGGCTATTGCTGCCACCAAAGAATACATCACCAAACAGGGCTTAGGTCATGTAAAAGTGAACTATCGTTTGCGTGACGCCATTTTCTCTCGCCAGCGTTATTGGGGCGAACCATTCCCTGTATATTATAAAGGTGGTATGCCTTACATGATTCCCGAAAACTGTTTGCCGCTCGAATTGCCCGAGATAGATAAATACGAACCTACAGAAACAGGTGAACCCCCATTGGGACGTGCCACAAAATGGGCATGGGATATCGAAAAGAATGTAGTTGTTGATAAGTCTCTGATAAATAACACTACTGTTTTTCCACTCGAACTGAACACGATGCCTGGTTTTGCTGGCAGCTCAGCTTACTACTTACGGTATATGGATCCACATAACGAAGAGGCATTGGTAGCTAAGGATATAGCCGCTTACTGGCAAAACGTAGATTTATATGTGGGTGGAACAGAACACGCAACGGGGCATTTAATCTACTCAAGGTTTTGGAACAAGTTTTTACATGATTATGGTTATTCTTACAAGGAAGAACCCTTTGAGAAGTTAGTAAATCAGGGTATGATACAAGGACGTAGCAACTTTGTGTATCGTATCAATAATGATGACCATTCGGCTGCACCAGTATTTGTCTCATTAGGATTGAAAAATCAATACCAAACCACGCCCATCCATGTGGATGTAAATATAGTACATGGCGATGTGCTGGATATAGAAGCTTTCAAAGCGTGGCGACCAGAATACAGAAATGCAGAATTTATCTTAGAAAATGATAAATATATTTGTGGTTGGGCGATAGAGAAGATGTCAAAATCGATGTACAACGTTGTCAATCCTGACATGATTGTAGAACAGTATGGTGCAGACACGTTGCGCCTGTATGAAATGTTCTTAGGTCCTGTTGAGGCAAGCAAACCATGGGATACCAACGGTATAGACGGTTGTCACCGATTCTTGAAAAAGCTATGGGGATTAGTTTACGAAAATAGAACCGATAAGTTCTTGCCCAACGATGACGCTCCAACCCCTGAACAACTTAAATCTGTGCACAAATTGATCAAGAAAGTAACGGGCGACATTGAACACTTTTCGTATAATACTGCCATTTCTGCATTTATGATTTGTGTAAATGAATTGGCACAAAGCAAATGCACAAATAAAGAATTACTTAAAGACGTCATCAAGCTATTGGCACCCTTCGCCCCACACATCAGTGAAGAACTGTGGTATGCACTTGGAGAAACTACCACTGTTTGCGATGCACAATGGCCAGAATGCAACGAAGAATACCTCAAAGAAAATGATATTCAGATGACTGTCTCGTTCAATGGAAAGGCTCGATTCCAAAAGGTTTTCTCGATAGATGATAGTAAAGAGGAAATTGAAAAGAAGGTACTTGCCGATGAACGCACACTTAAATATATGGTAGGAAAAACCATTGTAAAGATTATTATCGTTCCACGTAAAATTATTAATATCGTACTAAAATGATAAAAAATAAAGAATATGTCATGAATGAAGTGAAAGACTATGTCTTCATTACATTGGGTCTTTTACTTTACACTACCGCATTTACCATTTTTTTGTTGCCATACCAGATTGTAACGGGTGGTGTTACTGGTATGTCAGCCATTGTGTATTATGCCACGGGCTTTAAGTTGGAAAACACATACATGATTATCAACATTTCATTATTAATCGTAGCCCTGAAGATTTTAGGCTTCCGATTCATGATGAAAACCATCTATGCCATCTTTGCCCTATACTTCATGTTAATGTTTGCACAAAGTCTAATGCCTTTGGATGCTAACGGAAACTTTATCAAGGTATTGGGTGAAGGACAAGACTTCATGTCAATGGTTATTGGATGCTGTATCACTGGTTCATCTCTGGCAGTGGTTTTCTTGAACAACGGCAGTACAGGCGGGTCGGATATCATTGCTGCATGCGTGAACAAATACAAGGATATGTCCTTAGGACAGGTACTAATATTGGTAGATATCTTTATAGTTAGCAGCTGTTTCTTCTTCCCACAATTTGGCGAAATGGCTGAACGCGCACACAAAGTAGTATTTGGCTACTGTACCATTATCATCGAATGTTTCATGCTCGACTTTGTGTTTGCCCGCCAACGGCAATCCGTTCAGTTCATGATTTATTCGAGAAAACACGAAGAAATAGCAGAAATTCTATCTCAGGAAACCGACCATGGACTGACTATTCTTGACGGTCATGGATGGTACACTGGACAAGAAATCAAAGTAATCTGTCTCTTGGCTCGTAAAAATGAGAGTCAACTCATCTTCCGACTCATCAAAATGACCGACCCAAACGCCTTTGTCAGTCAGAGTTCTGTCATCGGAGTATACGGCGAGGGATTTGATCAAATCAAGGTAAAAGTAAAGAAAAAACATGAAGATCGTATTCGCAACAAACAATCCCAACAAACTACAGGAAATTCGTGACATACTGGGAGAACGGTTTGAAATAGTGTCTCTGCAAGATATAGGTTGTCATGAGGATATTCCAGAGACAGGAGAAACCCTACAAGAAAATGCTCTTCTAAAAGCCAAGTATGTGGCAGAGCATTATGGTTTAGACTGCTTTGCCGATGATACGGGGCTCGAAGTGGAAGCTCTTCACGGTGCACCCGGTGTTCACAGTGCACGCTATGCAGAGGGAACCGACCATAATAGCGAAGCAAATATGCAGAAACTTTTGCACGAATTACAGGATAAAGAAAACAGAAAAGCTCGTTTTCGCACCGTCATTGCCTTGCTGCAACATCCCAAAAATCAACAAGAAGAAAACATTAAAAATGCTTTTGCAGCACCTGATATACATTATTTTGAAGGACGTATAGACGGTATCATTGCAAAAGAAAAACGTGGCAACGCTGGTTTTGGATATGACCCACTATTCATCCCCAATGGTTATCAACAAAGTTTTGCTGAACTTGGTGAAACCATAAAAAACCATATCTCGCACCGTGCACAGGCTGTAGAAAAATTAGCAGAATATCTTCATAGCAAGATCAATGAAACTTCATAACCCAATTTCCGCATGAAAACAACCTTCGTATCTGTCCTTCTCTTGCTTATGTGCTGTTTACAAGGTATGGCACAAATAGGAACATGGAAAGTATACCCATCCTATAACCACATTACAGATGTACAGCAAGCAGGATCTACGATTTATACATTAGCTTCAGGTGGACTTTTTGCGTATCATAAAAGTGATAATAGTGTCCAAACTTTTGACCGAACAACGGGGCTAAATGACACAGAAATTACGCACATTGGGTATAATAGGGCAGCTAAACGATTGGTTATTGTGTACAAAAACTATAACATAGATTTGCTTGATGACAATGGTAATGTGACCAATCTTTCAGATTACTACGCTAAATCACTAACCGTTGATAAAACCATCCATTCTATCTTCATGAATGGTATTTATGCCTATCTCGCCACAGGATTTGGCATTATGAAAGTGAATGTAAGAGATGCCGAAATAAGTGACACTTATTTTTTAGACTTTCAAGTAGACTGGATTCATCAACAGCAAGACCAATTGATAGCAGAATCGTCCACAAAAGGAAAATATGCGGCAAAATTATCTTCCAATTTATTAGATAAAAATAATTGGAAGAGAATAGGAAATTATACCAAAAACACCAACCCAAAGGATGAAGCATTGATGAAGAAAATGGAGGAGTATCGTCCACACGGTCCTCAATATAATCATTTTTACCACATGATATATGCACACAACCAACTTTATACAACTGCAGGAGTATTTATATCAGGGTATATAGACCTTAATCATCCTGGCACTGTTCAGGTTTTTAATGAACAACGATGGCAAATATATCAAGATAGCTTAGAAAAAATTACAGGTTACTCCTATGTAGATAATAACTGTGTAGCCGTTGACCCTCATAATAAAGACCATGTTTTTGCAGCAGGAAGAACTGGACTGTACGAATTTTTAAACGGAAAACTCATTAAATATTATAACAAAGATAATAGCATACTTAGTGGTGCTATTGACCGTGGAAGGGAATTAAATAATAACTATGTACTCATCAATGGAATGACCTTTGATCAAAACTCACACTTGTGGATATTAAATAGTCAAACAAAAAGAGAAACTATCATAGAACTTACACCTAATGGTAAAATGGTTTCACATTTCCAAAAAGATTTAATAGACCAAACAAGTAAACTCTATTGTATGACAAGTGCAATGTTTGACAGTAGATCTTTACTATGGTTTGTCAACGCACATAGTCATTTTCCTGGTTTGTTTTGTTATTATCCAATAACTAACAAACTACACTCAATAACCAAATTAGTTAATCAAGATGGTATTAATATTGAAGTACTATCAGTAAAATGTATTGCTGAAGATTTAGAAAACAATATTTGGATTGGCACAAACGTAGGTCCTTTAATGTTGCCAGCTTCACAAATAACTACATTAGAGAATGTTACATTTAATCAAATAAAAATAGATAGGAAAGATGGAAGTAACCTTGCCGACTATTTATTATCAGGAGTAGATATTACGTGTATTGCTGTTGACCAAAGCAACAGAAAATGGTTTGCAACTGGAAACAATGGGGTATATCTAATGAGTGCTGACGGTAACGAACAAATACATCATTTCACCACCACCAACAGTGTATTACCCTCTAACCACATTCAAAGCATTGCGATTAATGATAAAACAGGTGAAGTGTATTTTGGTAGCGACAAAGGACTTTGTTCTTATCACAGTGATGCTACAGAAGCCGTAGAAACGATGAACAAGGAAACGACTTACGCTTACCCAAATCCTGTAGAACCAGGCTATACGGGACCAATCACTATTGTTGGTCTTAGTTATCAAGCCGATATAAAAATAGTTACAGCCAATGGTACACTCATTGCTCAAGGAAAAAGTAATGGCGGTACTTTTGTTTGGAATGGCACTGACATGAACGAAAGACCAGTTGCTTCAGGCATATATATGGTGCAAACAGCAACACAAGAAGGAAAATTAGGAACTGTATGCAAAATAGCCATAATAAGATAATCACTGTTTTTATATTATCACAACTCATTATTCTATGTATATTTGGCTATACTCCATATCCAGACAGTGAAGGATATATCAAACTCGCCAACGACTGTTTAATTTATAATGAACCTTATCCTATTAGCATAAAATTAACAGATTTAGCTTTCATATGGAACATAGGTGCTATAAATACAGTTGCCTTATCTCTGAAATTGTTTCATTCTGTTGCTCCTTTACTTGTTTGCTATTCACTGATGAAAGGCATGACAGCCTGGATGCTATATAAAATTACACAACAAATAACAAATACACGAATAGCAAACATAGCACTGCTCATATACGTTTTATATCCTGCCAATTACGGTGAAGCAACTTCTTTACTAAGCGAAGTGCCTAATATATTTTTTTCATTAACAGGACTATACTTTATTATGTGTAAGAAAAAGAGTTTTATTCGTAACGAGTTGCATTCAAATACGCAGGCTGCCATATAAGCAAACTCTCGTATTTTCCTTTGTCCTCATTATCTTGAACATGCTCATGATTATGTTTGTAGGGCATGGAGAAGTTCGTTTTCATCATCCTATTATGCCCTGTATTATTATAATAGATGCTGTATTCATAAATAAAATAATTTTAAAAAATCACTTAATCAATATGATAATGCCCATTCCGCATAGAATAAGCTGGATTGATAGTGCACGAGGTTTTTGTATGATAGCAATTCTTTATTTTCATACTGAAATATATTATACTAACACCACCATCATTCCTTACAGTATGTATGTGGTAAACGCACTTGTTATGTTTTTCTTCATATCTGGATTTTTATTTTATAAAGAAAACAACTTTCATATAAAACAGAAAATAAAGTCTATCTTTCGTTCGCTCATCAAACCTTATTTTATATTTACTGCTATCATTTCTATTCCAAAAACAATTGTACATGGAGAAAATATAGAGATTATCAATATTGTCAAACAAATTTTATTAGGTAATGCATCGTGGTTCATAGCTGCACTAATTATTGCCGAATTTATTTTTTCTATTATTTTATATCTTAGCAAAGAAAAAACAAGTATTATCATAGTTAGCAGTGTTATATTGTTTTACATGGGGTTATCGTTCAACCATACCAACTTATCAATACCATGGAACGCACATATTGCTGCCTTATCTGTTTTGTTTATTGCATTAGGTTATCTGTATCATCGTTTTAATCACTTATTTTGTCACTATATAAACTCTTTTACTTTTGTAATGGCATTCGTAGTGGTAATTATTTGCAAGATAACGGAAAATTATTATGGTTTGAATATGATGATATACGGTTTAAATATAGATAATGTCTTTGTATTTTTAATAGATACACTTCTATCTATTTATATTCTTCTTTATTTAATACAAAAATTGCCGCAATTTCATTTTATACAATATGTAGGCAGACACTGCTTAGTTTTTTATTTTTTATGTGGTGGCATACCACTACTAACAAGCAAAGTGTTTAATGCTATTTCCTTAGGTTATTCTTCAAATTACCTACAGCTCTTACTTGTATTCTTTTGTGTACTTATCATTACAACTTTTGTAACTTGGATTATATATAAGTACATCAAAATAGTTTAATAGTTTTTTTATTGTTATCCACATACCTTATATATTTTATATTTTTTATTTCTTATAAAAGAAAACAAAATAGAAGGTATGATGTACTGTGGATTTGTTGATAAATAATTAGTGAAATGTTTGCTCAATTGTTTATCCACCTTTCAATGTTAGTTATACTTATCTTTCAATAATATCTTCGCTTTGATTTTCAGAGCTATAGGGTAGTTATACACATTCTATCTTTTATCGGGGGTAGTGAATAAGTTGATATCTTTTTTGATGAAGAAACTGTGGACAAACTGTTGAAGGACGTGTTATAAAAGGGTAGATATCCACGATAAGTGGCTTTGAAATTATAGAGGGTGGAAAAGTATCAACTTATCAACAGAGTTATCCACCTGTTTATCCACCATTTTG
>QWCQ01001043.1_pt1 | contig 12225 bp, 12 predicted proteins | sample 1972701 | NCBI WGS metagenome assembly QWCQ01 (sample SAMN09866704, study PRJNA288562) | Human gut metagenome isolate pre4_stool, whole genome shotgun sequencing...
ACTTGAATAACCGTGGATTCTTGACCGCCGACAAAACCGACTTTGTTGGTTTCGGTGGTAAGACCGGCAATGTAGCCGACGAGGAAGGACGGTTCTTCCGCTTTAAATTGAATGCCTGCCAAGTTGTCCGGTGCGTTTTCGTAGGTGTAGTCTACGATTAAGAATTGTACGTCGGGATTGGCTTCTGCCGCTTCCAGCATGGCGTCGCCTAAGTTGAAGCCGGCGGCGACGATGACGTCGTTTCCTGCTTCAAGCAAGGTTTCGATATTGGGCGCGTAGTCGTTGGCTTCTTTGGATTCTTGGTAGGATACCTCGAAACCGAAGTCGTCGTGGACTTTTTGCAGACCTTCCCATACACCTTGGTTAAAGGATTGGTCGTTGATGCCGCCTTCGTCGGTTACGAAACCGACTTTTAATTTTTCGCCGTCTTTTTTGTCGCCGGCGTCGGCAGCTGCATTGTTGGCAGCTTTGTTATCGTTAGCTGCTTTGTCGTTGGATGCGCCGCCGCATGCCGTAAGCACGAAAATGGACAGCATCATCACTGCAAGTAGTAGCGATCTTTTTTTCATAATTTCCCCCTTTATTTGATCTGACTTCATTATAATATGCTTCATACAAAAATTCAACGAGAGAAGGTTTTCCGAAAAAAAGAGCGCACCGCGAGGTACGCTCATCTCTCCTATAAATAGAATCCTTTGGGTACGGCGAAGATGTAGGTGGCCAGCACAAAGACGATTAGGGCCATCCCCAGGCCTTGTCTGAAGTCGAGTGCTTTTAATTTCAAATTGCTCCTGGTCATGAGCTTAAAGAGCAGGTAGGCGACAAAGGCCGCCACGGGCATGGCGATAAAAATGCCTCCGTTGGTCGGCGCCTTCAAGCGAAGGGCAGGGGCGGCAAAGGCAAAGAGCACCATGGCGCCGTAAACCACGGGATAAAGTTTCCGTCGATCCAAAAGGAGAATCACAAGGCCCGCGACTACGGAAAGAATCGTGAGGACGGTGGCCACGGTTTTTACCGCATGGGCTCTTCCCATAACCCCTTGATCCATGAGTTCCAAGGTGTTGATGTAGACGCCGGACTGTGTTTTTGTCGACGTTTCCGGGTGCAGGCCCTTGTCTTCGATGCCCAGGGCGTCGGAGAATTTATCCACCTTCCCGTTGGTCAAGAAGACGCCGATGTCGGCCATGGTTCGCCCCGTATAGGACACCACCGTGGCGGGATCGGTGACCACGGTAAAGGCGTAGTCTTCCACCTCTTCACTTAAGGGGATGCGCATTTCCGATGCGGGTTGGAACGTGAGCTTCTCCTTTCCCAGCACGGTATTCATCTGCAGATTGTCGTAGACCGCGCCGTTGATCTTGTCGTATTCGCCTTTGAGCTTCACCTTGCTCTTGGAGCCGTTGGCGCCTTTGGGCAGATACACGTTTCGAACAGGCACGCCCAAGAGGCGCACGCTGGTATCTTTTCCCTGATATTGGAATTTCACATCGTAGCGATACAAGATCTTCGGCCCCTTTTCAATGCGGCGAGTCACTTGCAGATTGTCGATGCGCGTGGGATCGTCGAAGATCAATCCGTCGAAAGCGGCATTTTTTTCCTCTTCCGACGACAAATCCACTTTGTCCATCATCAGGGGTGTGAACGTAAGTAGAAAGCACAATAATAAAAAAACAACAAATAGAATTCCATTTTTCAATTGTTTCTGCATGGTCATCCCCCTTATGCGTACTGATTTTTTCTTATCATACCATATACTTTCGCAATTATCACCGATAAATTGAAAAACCTTTTCACGAAAAGGCAGCTATGCTATACTAAAAGCGGAGGTTGACATGACGATAGAAAAAAGCAAATTCTTAAATATACTGAAAGCGACTGACTACCTGGCCATGCTCACCATGATCGTATTGGCCTTTATCCATCCCTTCTTTCCCGTTTACAACGAAGCGGGCAAGCTCATGGAAAACGCGGCACTCCTTCGCATCGCCGTGGTGATCGCGGTGCTGTTTGTCGGCGTGCCGATTTTCAGTAAGGAAATCACCGCCATTCGTAAAAACAAAAAGCCCTACGACTTAAAAAAGAAAAACAGCACGGTTTTTTTGCCTAAGGTAAATTTCTTTTTGGCGTCTCTCTTCGCCGTGGCCACCGTCGTCTTCGTACCTATGGCCATCGTGCACTACGCCGACAAGGGCCCGCAGTGGCAAGCATTTTATGCCGTCTTCTATGTGTTCGTCTACATCGGCATCGGCTCTCGCCTGCAACTGAAACCGGCCCTTATCCCGCAAAAGAAAATAAAATCCTGATCAAAGAAAAAAGCTCGGCCGTCGCCGAGCTTCGTCCCCGAAAGGGGATTTTTTTATTCTTTTTCCGATTTGAAGGGATAGGCTCCGTCCAGAGCTTCTTCGATGGGCGCGTGGGCTTCCACCAATTTGCGGAAGGTGCCCATGGCGCTCGTGTCGCCGTAGAGAACGGCGCCGGTGACTTTGCCGTCCGTTGCGTAGAGGCGATGGTGAATGTCGCCGTCGTCGTAGAAATAGACGTCGCCTTCGCCGATTTTACCCGCGGAGAAGATTTGGATCGTGTCTAAATCCAATTTCGTGTGGGCCTTCGGGTTTTCGTAGGTTCCGTCGCCGCCGGCCATGTTGGCGCCGGCCACTTTGCCCATGGCGCGGGAGGCGGGCCAAATACCCATGACGCGGCCTTCCACTTCCGCCACGTCCCCTGCAGCCCATACATTGGCCTTGTTGGTCATGAGGTGGCTGTCTACGATGACGCCTTTGTTGACTTCAAGGCCCGTATCCTTAAACAGTTCCGTATTGGGGCGCACGCCTGCGGAGATCAGCACCATGTCGAAGTCCGCCGCCGTGCCGTCGTCGAATTCGATGCCCCGCACCTCGTCTTCGCCGATAAAGGCCTTGGTGCTCTTTTCGGTAAAGACCATAAAGCCCAAATCTTTCATTTCTTCGTTGAGCATCATGCCCAGCTCACGGTCCAATTGCTTGGAGAGCAGGTATTCGCTGCGGTTAATAATGGCGACGACGTGGCCGCTTTTTTTCAGGCTGTTTGCCGCTTCGAGACCGAGAAGGCCCCCGCCGATGACGGCGATGTGTTTCGTGTCTTCAAAGCCTTTAATATAGCTTTGAATGGTCATGAGATCGTCCCAGTTTCTCAGGGTAAAGATGCCCTTTAATTCATTGTTTTTAAAGGGCGGCACGCTGGAATGGCTGCCGTTTGCCAAGAGGATTTTTTCCCCTTGAATTTTTTCGCCGTCGGCCAAGGCAACGGTCATGGCATCGAAATCCACGGACACGACTTCGGCGCCCGGCTTCACGTCCAGGGCGAGTTTTTCTTCCCAGCCTTCTTTATCTAAATAGGGAATCTCGGGTGCTTCGTCCCCTAAAATTGCCGTGAGTTGAATCCGAAAATAGGGGCGTACTTTCTCGTTTCCCAAAAGAAGGATGCTTCCTTCCTTGTCGTGTTTTCGAATCTCTTTGGCCGCCGTGACGCCGGCGATGCCTGCGCCCACGATCAAGTAATTGTATGTTTTCAAATCGATTCGTCCTCCTTCAATAATTGCCTTACTACCTTGCCGTAACTTCCGTCCATATTCTATCATAAACTTCTACAAAATCGTGTAGATCCCGATACACCTCCAGAGGAGGCAGGCTGTCCAAATCCGGATAGGCCACGGGATCTTCCCTGAGTTCCTCGGGCAAAAGGGCGATGGCTTCGGGAATGGGCGTGGCATAGCCCACATTGTGCTCCGCGTTTTTCGCGGCGATGTCCGGGCGGGACATGAAATTGATAAAAGCCATGGCTCCCTTCGGATTTTTCGATTGCTTCGGAACAGCAAAGGAATCGTACCATATATTTGTACCCTCTTTCGGGATAATGTATTCCAGGGATTTATTTTCTTGGCGCATCATGGCCGCATCCCCCGAGTACATGACGGATAAAGAAGCGTCGCCCTGGCTCATAACATCCCGGCCTTCGTCGGCCAGGTAGGCGTAGACCAGGGGCTTTTGCGCAATTAAGGCTTCCTTCGCCTCTTCCAGCTCCTTCATGGAGCGGCTGTTCATGGAGTAGCCCAAATATTTCAGGGCAATGGCGATGGAATCCCGCTGGGAGTTGTACATAATGATTTCGTTTTTATAATTTTTGTCCCACAGGGCGCTCCAGGAATCGATGGGCTCTTTCACGTAATCGGTATTTACCACGATGCCCAATGTGCCCCAGAAATAGGGCACGCTGTATTTGTTTCCGGGATCGTAATCCATGTTTAAAATCCGCTTGTCCAGCTTTTTCATATTGGGGATTTGATCGTAGTCCAAGGGCAGGAGCATGTCTTCGCGAATCATGCGCTCGATCATGTATTCCGAGGGCACGATGACGTCGTAGGGATCGTTGGATTTTTTCAGCTTCACGTACAGGTCTTCGTTGGAGGCGAAGGTGTCGTAGATCACCTTGATCCCCGTTTCTTTTTCGAATTGGCGTATCGTGTCCATGTCCACGTAATCGCCCCAGTTGTAGACGTGAATGGTTTCTTTCTCGTCCCCTGCTTTGCCGCAGGCCGTAAGAAACAGAATCGAAATTAAAAGAAGAATGAATAATCGCTTCATATTACACCTCGAAATCCACCAGATCGATGTCCCGCTTGTTCAGAAGGAGCAACAGAGCCAGCACCGCCACAAAGAGCAGGGTGGACAATGCGTTCATGGAGGGATTGATCCCGGTTTTCGCCATGGAGTACAGGGTGATGGAAAGATTGCTCACGCCCTGACCCGTGGTAAAAAATGAAATAATGAAATCGTCGATGGACAGGGTGAAGGCCATGAGTGCGCCGGTGGCGATGCCCGGTTTGATTTGGGGCACGATGACGTAGCGCAGCACTTCCGGCGTCTTGGCGCCCAAGTCGTAGGCCGCCTCCACGGTGTTGTTGTCCAGCTGATCCAATTTCGGCAAGACGGAGAGAATCACATAGGGCAGACAGAAGACGATGTGGGACAGGATCATGGTGAGTAGGCCCTGCTCCATGGCCAAAAAGCCGAAGAGGCTCATAAGGGCCACGGCGGTGACGATGTCGGGGTTTAAGACGGGCAGGTAATTGATGTTTAAAATCACGGCCTGACTGCGCTTGGAAAAAGCGCGGATGCCGATGGCGGAGAGGGTGCCCATCACGGTGGATATGACCGTGGCCACGACGGCCACCAAGACCGTGGTGTAGAAGCTCTTTAAGATCATGGGATCGGAAAACAGATCCGTGTACCAGTGGGTGGTAAAACCCGCCCACACGCCGCGAAGTTTCGTGTCGTTAAAGCTGAAGACGATGAGCACGGCGATGGGCAGATACAAAAACAAAAGCATGAGACCCAAATAGGTGTTTCTGATTTTATTTCCCACGGCTGCCTCCTTTCGGCCGCTTCTCGCCGACGAGACGGAAGACAAATAACATGACGATCAAAATAACGATAAGCACCACGGCAATGGCGGAGCCGAAGGCCCAATTGCCCGTGAGCCTGAATTGCTGCTCGATAATATTGCCCACCAAGTAATACTTGTTTCCCCCGAGGAGGGAGGAAATGACGAAGGTGGACAGGGCAGGAATAAAGCACATTAAGATGCCGCTGTAAATGCCCGGCAAAGACAGGGGCAAGGTGACTTTCAAAAAGGCCGTGGCCGGACTCGCCCCCAAATCCTGCGCCGCTTCCAAATAGGAGCGGTCCATTTTCTGTAAAATCGTGTAAATGGGAAGCACCATAAAGGGAAGGAAATTATAGATCATCCCCATTAAAATGGCACCCTGATTGTACATCATGTCGAAGGGACCCAGGCCGATGAGATGAAAGGCTTTGTTTAAGACGCCGTTTCGCCCGAGGAGGGTGATCCACGCGTAGGTTCTCAAGAGAAAATTCATCCACATGGGAATGACGAAGAGGAGAATCAACATGGAGCTCGTCTTGGGCTTGGTACTCGAAATGGCGTAGGCGGCCGGATAGCCTACCAAGAGGCAGGCCGCCGTGGATAATGTGGCCAAGACCACGGAGCGCCACAAAATCCGCAGGTAAAGGGGCTGAAAGAACCGGGCGAATTGTTCCGTGGAAAAGCGGAAATCCCCCATGTTCATGTTTCCGGCGCCGTTAAAGCTCATAATTACAACCAAGATTAGGGGCAGGACGATAAATAAAATGGCCCAGAAAATATAGGCCGATGCGTAGCGCCTCATGCCTCGTCCTCCATAACGTGGAAATTATCCGGCTCCACGTAAATGCCCACCACCGCGCCGGGCTCCCGCGCCACGGTAGACTGCACCTTCCACTTCTCGCCGTGGACGTCCAGAATCATTTCGTAGTGCACGCCTTTAAACACGATGGACGTGACCGTGCCCTGAAGGAGATCCTCGCGGTCGGCCTTCAGTTCCACATCTTCCGGCCGTATGACGATTTGCACCGACGCATTTTCTTCGAAGCCTTCATCCACGCACTGAAATTCCCTGCCATAGAAAGAAATCACTTTGTCTTTTACGAAGCGGCCCCGAATAATATTGCTCTCGCCGATAAAATTGGCCACGAAGGCATTTTCCGGTTCGTTGTAAATGTCCGTGGGCGTGCCGATTTGTTGAATGGCGCCGTCTCGCATGACCACCACCGTGTCGCTCATGCTCAGGGCCTCTTCCTGATCGTGGGTGACGTAGATAAAGGTAATGCCCACCTGCTCCTGAATCCGCTTCAGCTCAAACTGCATCTGCTTTCTGAGCTTCAAATCCAGGGCGCCCAAAGGTTCGTCTAGGAGAAGAATCTTCGGATCGTTGACCAGGGCGCGGGCGATGGCGATGCGCTGTTGTTGGCCCCCGGAGAGAGACTGAATGTTTCGCTTGGCTACCTGTGGCAGATTCACCAATTCCAGCATTTCCGTCACGCGGCTGTCGATGGTGGATTTCGGCAATTTCTTCAGCTTTAAGCCGAAGGCCACATTGTCGTAGACGTTTAAATGAGGAAACAGGGCGTATTTTTGAAACACCGTGTTCACCGGCCGCTCGTAGTGTTTGATGCGGAGCATGTCATTGCCGTTAAACAAAAGCTCCCCTTCGTCGGGGGTCTCGAAGCCCGCGATGATCCGCAAAAGCGTGGTCTTCCCGCAGCCGCTGGGACCGAGAAGAGTTAAAAATTCCCCGTCCCTCACGTATAAATCAATGCCGTCGAGCACCTGCGTATCGTCGAAGGATTTCTTCATGTTTTTAATTTCAATTAATTGCATCCCCTGTCACCTCCTAAAAATTCGGCGGGTTACTCACCCAAAGGACTGTCGCTTCCTCGGATGAAAGGTTCCTGAAAAAACAGGGCGCATCCCCCGGCGCGTAAATCGTATCTTTTTCTTCCACGGAAAATACGTCGTCTCCTCGGCAGAAATCCAATCGTCCGGAGAGGACGTAGGCGAAAAATTCGCCCTCAAAGGGGCCGAGAACTTTCGACGAACCCATGGGCGCGATGCGCCACAAAGTGGGCTCCATGGCATTTTTCTGGGCGTTGGGCACGATGTAATCCACGCCGTAGCCCGCGACCTCGTCATCAAAAGTAAAGGCGTCTTCTTCGGAAAAGACGATTTGCATTTCTTCTTCGTCCTTAAAAAAAGCCTCCGGCGAGACGCCCAATGCTTCCAATATGTCCATAAATGTCGCCACAGAAGGGCTGGTGAGGTCCCGCTCCACCTGGGAGATAAATCCCTTGGTGAGCTCGCTTCGTTGAGCCAGCTCCTCTTGGGTGAGCTGTTGCACCTGCCTCAGGCGACGAATTTTTTGTCCGATGCTCATAATCACCACTAAACTTTAATCTTAATTTACTAAACAGTAATCGTATTATAAACGCCCCTTTCGCCTCGGTCAATAGATTCGCCCAATAAAAAAGCCCGCAACGCTGCGGGCAATTTCCTTTTACTTGTTTTCGCTGTATGCTTTGGCGATGGCCGCGCCCAATTTCGTGTTGTTGTAAACGAGGGCGATGTTCGCTTCCAAACTGCTTCCCCCGGTAACTTCCAGCACTCTCTGAAGCAAGAAGGGCGTAGAGGCTTTGCCGAAGATGCCTTCTTTTTCCGCATCGGCCAAGGCTTTTTCGATGGCGGCGTTAATGGTATCTTCGTCCATAGCGTCGGCTTCGGGAATGGGATTGGCCACGACGATACCGCCGTCGATGCCTAAATTCCATTTCGTCTTCATAAGCTTTGCAATGGCTGCGGGGTCGTCGTAGCGGTAATCCAGTTTGTGGCCGCTTCGGCGGGTAAAGAAGGCGGGCATTTCTTCCGTTTCGTAGCCGATGACCGGTACGCCGAAGGTTTCCAAATATTCCAAGGTAAGGCCGATGTCCAAAATGGATTTGCAGCCGGCGCAGACCACGGCGATGTCCGTGTTCGCAATTTCCTGAAGATCGCGGGAGATGTCCATGGTGGTTTCCGCGCCGCGGTGCACGCCGCCGATGCCGCCGGTGACGAGAATGGGAATGCCTGCGAGGCGCGCCGTCAAGACCGAGGTGGCCACGGTGGTGGCGCCGTTTTTCCCTTCGGCGACGATGTGGGCGTAGTCTCTCGTAGAGCTCTTCACGATGTCGTCGGAGGTGGCCATAAATTCGATTTCTTCTTCGGAAAGGCCCACCTTAATGCGGCCGCCGATAATGGCCGTCGTGGCCGGGGTGACGCCGGCGTCTCTCAAAATGGCTTCGCAGTGTTTGGCCATTTCAACATTTTTCGGATAGGGCATGCCGTGGGAGATAATGGTGGATTCCAGTGCCACCACGGGCTTGTTTTCATCCAATGCCTTTTGTACTTCCGGGGCGATGTCCATGTACTGCTTCAAATTAGTTTCTTTCATAATGAATCTCCTTTTTCTCTTTTTCCCATTCTTTTGCATCAAAGAAAGGAAGTTCACTTTGATCGCTCTTCAGCACCATGCGCGATGCGGCCATGGCGCCGACGACGGCATGGTCAATCGTCTTACCCTTCGCCATCTCTGCCGTCAACATGGCGCAAAAGGCATCCCCGGCGCCGGTGGCTCCCCGAATGGTCATGGGACTGGTGGTGTAGTGGAGCATTTCCTCGTCCTTAAACAAGTAGGCTCCGTCGGCTCCCGCCGTAATCACCACATACTCCACGCCCATGCTTCGTAAAGCGGCGCCCTGAGTGGCGACATCGTCGCTTCCCCGGCCGCTTAATACCTGCGCTTCCAGAACGTTACATTTTAACACATGAATGCGATTAAGAAAAGAGGCAAATTTCTTTACCTTCACGGCGCTTACCCCGTCCACCACGGCCTTCATGTTCCAGGAGAAAATTTCCGCCAAGGTGTCTTCCCGCAAATTGGCATCCACCACGACGTAATCCGCCGCCTCGGCCAATTGGCGGCGCGCTTTTATTTTCTCGGGGCTCAGCTTTTCCATGACCGCCATGTCGTTGACTGCCGCGTGCATTTCCCCTTCTTGATCCAAGAGCACCAGGTAGCTGCCCGTTGACGCCCCTTCGAAGGTAAAAGCGTGATCGAAGGATAATTTTTCCGGCGCCCTCGCCAGGATCATGGCCTTCTTGTCGTCGTCGCCGAAAGCCGTAATGAGCGCCGTCTCGATGCCCAAGCGGGCGATGGTGGCGGCGATGTTTCGTCCCACGCCGCCGGGACTTAACTCCACGGCCCCGGGATTGGAGTCGTAAAGATCCAAATGCTCGTAGGGCCTTCCGCTAATATCCACATTGCAGCCGCCGAAGACCGCAACTTTTTTCTCACTCATTTTCTCCCCCTTTCGCCGCGATTTTGTATCCGCTTAAAACAGGCGCGGCACAGCGGTTCGTAGCTTTCCGTGGCGCCGATGACCACACGGCCTCCTTCCCCCGACGTGCGGTGGCTCACCCAGGCGTCGCTGCCGCAGTGGGCGCAGACGGCGTGGTGCTTTTCCACGTAATCGGCCACGGCCATGATTTCCTTCACGATCTCAAAGGGATGGGCCTCGTAATCCATGTCCAGCCCCGCGCAGACCACGGTCTTACCCTCGTCTAAAAGGGTGTCGAAGGCCGCGAGAATTTCATCGGTCGCGCCGCCTAAAAACTGCACTTCGTCGATGGCCACCACGTCGGCCCTGTGCTCCGCCGCCGCCTCAAGCACACCGGCGATGTCTTCCACCACCACGGCCTCAAGCGACGTGTTGTCGTGGCTCGTTATGGCAGAGTGAATGAAGCGGGTATCCAGCGTGGGCTTCAAGACCAGCGTGTTGTAGCCGGCGATGCGAAAGCGCTTCACTTCCCGCTCCAAGCTCGATGTCTTTCCCGAAAACATGCTCCCCGTGTGCAAAATTAATCGTCCCCTGTACTGATGCATTTCTTCCTCCTTAGAAGAAAATTATAACACAAATTTTACCGATTAAATCACCGTTCGCCTCCCCTCTTTTCTTGCAATCCCGCGCCCCGTACTATATTCTAATAATGGAAAATCGTTCGCAATTAAAGGAGGTTCTATGCTTCAAATACAGCATTTAATTAAATATTACGGCAAGAAACAAATTCTTCACGACGTGAGTTTTGAATTGGACCCCGGAGACATTTGCGCCTTTATCGGATCCAACGGCGCCGGGAAAACCACCACCATCAAATCCGCCTTAGGACTCATTCCCTTTGACGGCGGAAAGATTCTCATCGGCGACCACGACATCGAAAAGGAACCTCTGGAAGCGAAAAAACTTTACAGCTACGTGCCGGACAATCCGGAGCTCTATAAATTCATGCGGGGCATCGAGTACTTAAATTTCATCGCCGACATGTTTGAGCTGGATTACGAAACCCGCAGAGACCGCATCGAATACTACGCCGACCTCTTCGCCATTCGCGATCGCTTGGGCGAGTCCATCGACAATTACAGCCACGGCATGCAGCAAAAGCTGGCTCTCATCGCCGCTTTGATCCACGATCCCAAGCTCATCGTCTTGGACGAACCCTTTGTGGGCCTGGATCCCATGGCCACGAAATCCATTCGGGAAACCTTTAAGAAAATGGCGGCGGAAAAGGGCACGACGATTCTCTTCTCCACCCACGTCTTGGAAGTGGCGGAAAAGTTGTGCAACAAGGTGGCCATTATTCGCGAAGGCCATTTGGTCTTTTTCGGTCCCACGGAAGAGGTGCTTCAAAAGGGCAGCTTGGAAGATCTGTTCATGGAAAGGATGCAAAGCCATGAACAAGCTTAGGCTTTTAAACCGACTGGAAAGAAAGCGCACCTTTAATCAATTCACCCAGGGGAAAAAGAAAAAGGCCTTCGGCATTTTAATCTATCTCCTTTCCCTTTGGGGCTACTTTTGGATCGGCGGGCTCTTGCCCATCTTCGCCTCCATGGCGATTTTGGATTCGAAAGGCGAGGCCGGCGCCTTTTCCGTGTCGGTTGTATTAAACGATGCGGGGACTCTTTCCTCTATGGACGTCATGGCCCTCGCGTTTTTTCTCGCCAGCGCCATCATCGCCTTTATTCAAATTCGAAATATCTACTTCAACGACTTTGACCAATCCACATTGTGGAGCCTGCCCGTGGACACGCGGCTCATCCTTATTTCAAAAAACACGGGCCCGGCCGTGTTCAGTCTTCCCTTGGTCTTGGCCTTTACCCTACCCTCCATGATTCTTACTTACGTGGCCACGGGCTCTTTGATTAAGGCCATCCTCGTCCTCGTCGTATTTTTTTGCGCCAATCAGTTAGGCGAATGCCTGGGCTGCTTTCTGCGCATTTTCTCGGCAAAAGGCGGAAGTCGCCTTCAATTGTCAAAGGGCGTGAAGAGCTTTTTCGGCTTTCTCCTCTTCGTCGTCTTTATGGTGGGCTTTTACACGGAGCTGGCACGGGACTTTAAAGACCTCGTCGTCTTCATGGGCTTTTACAATCGCCTGCCCGCGGCGGCACGGCCCGTATCCTTCGCCCTGAATCATCATTTGTGGCTTATCCTCGTCTTTGTTCTTTTGACAGGGATCATATACTACGCCTTTCTTAACTACATGGCGAAACATTTTTTTACCATCGGGGAAAGCTTGGCCCCTCGCGGCACGGTGAAGGCAGTGAAAGGCGGCGACTACAAGGTGCGCAGAAAATATGCCGCCCTCATTCGAAAAGAACGGCAGCTCTTTTTCTCCAACAGCGCCGTGGCCTTTAACAGCTTTTTCGGCACGGTGCTCCCGGTAATTCTCGCGGCCATTCTCTTCGTGCCCGCCGTGAAAGAAATG
>QWCQ01001049.1_pt1 | contig 12117 bp, 9 predicted proteins | sample 1972701 | NCBI WGS metagenome assembly QWCQ01 (sample SAMN09866704, study PRJNA288562) | Human gut metagenome isolate pre4_stool, whole genome shotgun sequencing...
CCGAGAGATGCAGACAACCTCTCGCTACGCTTCGAGAACGTCTGCATCTCTCGGCGAGGGTTACTCTTTTATTGCACTTCGTTTTGGAACTTGCATCCTTTTCTCCCCCTTCCACACAACAGAGAAAACACATCTTGGCATGCGTGGACTGAGCCCTCTCTACAAATTTACTTTCTTATAAAGGTGATACCCACATTGCTAATACCTGGTAGAATCTCCCTTTTCATATCGTGTCTTACCTTGATGTGGAGCGAATCACCCTGATGCAACTTTAACTGAGTAATATTGAAATCGTATTGATAATAGCTAATGCCTCGTCCCTGTGCTATCCCGTTATTGCCAATAAGTTCACAATCCAAAGTGTCTACATATTTATTACGATGGGGCAACACCGTTTGCTCTACTATCAGGGTCAGACTTTTGAAAGGAAAACTACTGTTGATGCGCATGGCTAACTTAGCTTGATAGTTGCCCGACTGGCGCATCGGTGGCACATCAAAGGTCAAAGTATCATTTTTCTCCCACCCCGAAAGAGGTGTATGCTGAAACCGATCATACACCTTGCCTTCGTTGCAAGCAAAAAAAAGCAAACAGCAACAAACGAATATCCCTACATTTTTCATGCTCCACTACTGATTCTTCGTCTCTTCCGAACGTCTTCTTTCTGTTGGGCGACCTTCTTTGTCCATGGGCTTTCGGCGATTTCTGTTTTGACTTGCCCCACGTGTTGCCTCCTGTTCAGAACCTTGTTGGCGTCTTCTTTTCCGTTTCTTCGTTTGATCAAATCGACTAATGTCAGCTCCAGCCAACAAATCAACAGGACGTGCTTTTTCTTTTTGTCTACCTTCCGAAAGCAACGATGCTGGTTTTTCACCCCGCTTGTTCATCTCTATAATCTCCTTGGCACGATGAGTGGTAATCGTTTCCAAGTTAGCACCGAGATTTTTGTCCGTAGAATAGGTGACTAACCCAGCCAAGATGTCCGCCTTAAAGAAATAGTAATCCCCATCAACGGTTTGCAGAATAATCTCTCTACTTGGGATTTTTCTGCTTGATTCCACATAGTCATCGGCTTCATAGTTGAGACAGCACTTCAGTTTGGCACACATTCCAGCCAATTTTTGTGGATTTAAGGAAATGTCCTGTATACGGGCAGCATTCGTGCTTACCGATACAAAGTTCTTCATCCACGTGGCACAGCACAGCTCTCGTCCGCATGGACCTGTTCCGCCGATACGTCCTGCCTCCTGTCGGGCACCTATCTGCTTCATCTCAATACGCACATGAAAGGCGTCCGCCAACACCTTAATGAGCTGTCTAAAGTCCACACGTTCATCGGCAATATAATAGAAAATGGCTTTGTTGCCATCGCCTTGGTATTCTACATCTCCAATTTTCATCTGTAGCCCCAAGTCTTTAGCAATCTTCCTACTTTGTATCATCGTATCATCTTCACGTGCCTTCGCCTCTTCATACTTTTGCATGTCCACGGGCTTCGCTATTCGATAAATCCGTCGTATCTCATCAGGAGACTTCAAGTTGGCTTTCTTAATTTGTAATTTCACCAAACTTCCTGTCAACGTTACCACGCCTATGTCATGCCCTGGACTTGCTTCTACTGCTACGATATCGCCTTTTTCCAAGTCCAGTCCGTTCACATTATGGTAATATCCCTTACGTGTATTTTTGAATTGTACCTCAACCAAATCTGTCGTTAGGTTATTACCCGGAACATCAGCCAACCAGTCGTAAGTGTTCAACGGTCTGTCTTGACGACAACAAGACCGACGACAGAGTCCTCTGTCACAACCGTTGGCTAATTTGAATTTCATATTTTTGTAATCCATTGTTTCTTTTTTGTCATGAGATGTCCTGCACCTATCCCTACCGTTAATAACATCGGAAGGCGCATCATCTCTATTATATGTTTATTTTCTCATCAATAGCACAATTAAATGCAAGGCTAAATCAAAAAAAACAATTTTAGCATTGGCATTTTGTCCTATATCCCTACGTGCCGTTGCCAATAGCTCTTCAATTTCAATCACATTGGCTTCATTCACAAAACGAGCAAAGTTTTTAGTAAAATCTTCTTCTTCCTGCGTCATATAAACGAGTTCAGGTTGCTGAAAGTTATACATAAAACTTTCACGAATCATCCTACTGAAATAGGTCAGCATCCGCCGTTGTTTTTCACGTCCAAATCCTGCCACGCTATCTGTCCATTTCTTCAAGCTCCTGATATTGCGCATATAAGCCAAGCGCATCAACAGTTTAAAGGTGTCCAAGAACTGCTTGTTCTCGTTGTCTGCGCTCAACGTCTGCAATGCCCTGAGCCAACTGCCGTTTGCAATACGAGCAATATCATGTGCATTGTTGGCTTCTATTCCTCGTTGCTGTATCAGTGCTTGCTCAATAGCCACGTCTTCTATACGTGGGATATCGATTCGTTGCACACGACTCAGAATGGTTTCTAACAGTCGGTCGGGTTCTTCGCAAACCATCAAGAACAAAGTTTGCGAGGGAGGTTCTTCCAACAACTTCAACAGTTTGTTGGCGCAAACCTGATTCATTCGTTCGGGTAGCCATATTAAGCAAACCTTATACCCTCCTTGACTGGACTTCAAACTTAACTTCTGCGTCAGGTTGTCACTCTCTGCCTCAAATATTTGAGCCTGTTGGGTAGTTGCCTTCATGCACTCGAGCCACTGGTCAATGCTAAAGTAGACGGTGTCATTGAGCAACATTCGCCACTCTTTGCCAAAATCGTCACTAATCATTTTATGATCGGAAGATGTGCCTGTGGGACGAATCACTGGATACGTAAAATGCAAATCGGGGTGTTGCCAATTACGCAACATCGCCTCGGCATTGAGTATGGCACTTTCTGAGGCAAGGATAGACTGTCCGTTTGCGTCTCGCTCTCCTAAGACATAAGAGGCAAAAGCCAAAGCCAAAGCCAACTTGCCGCATCCTTGTGGACCACAGAGCATCAGCGCATGTGGCACACGATTCTCGTGTACCAGCTGCACAAGCCGAGCCTGTGCCTCCTCCTGACCAATCACCTCGCTGAATTTCACTGTCCTCTATGGTTGATAAAAGCCTTACATAAAAAGCACTTTCATGCCAATTTACGTTGTTTGCAAAGTTACTAAAAATTACGCGAAATTGTTACAAGGTATCAATATATTTGACTAATTGCGGTGGGAAAAATAGTAAAAAAACGTACAAAAGGTTGTTTATAATTGCAATATTTTACTTCTTCTGCACCTTTGGCTACATTTAGCCAAATTTTGAAAATGCGCTAATGCGCTTATCTACATGAGTTTGTCGGCTTACTCCATTACATTAACAGGGTTAAGTCATGTAGATAAGCGGGTTAACCCATTGACTTAATCGCGTCAGAACATTCATTATTTTGCTCGTTTTCACTCAAATAGAACCGTTTTTGGACCAAAAAATCACCTCAAACTATACTTTTACCCTATCTTTCCCCATCATCTGTGATGCTCAAAACGTCAAGAAACAAAAACGAAAGGTAAGTGCTGCTTCTATTTGTGCAATTCTTTTGAACAGAAAAAATGTCATTTTATTTTACGATTTTTATTGATTTCTTTTGTAAAAATCATTACTTTTTTTCATCCATTTTATACCTGAAATAGGATATTTTTTTAGAGATAAGAAAAAAGAGGATAAGAAATAGACTTCGAAGATAGCATTACAAAAAACAGAGAAAATGTTTACAAGAATTGAGAGATGCACTCATTTTTTCGTATTTTTGCAGGCACACGAAGCGTATATCAAGCAAATATAGCATGAATCAAAACATCATCATCTCTCATCATTTACAAACAGACCTTACCAAAGCTATTGCAGACTGCCAACCCGACTATCTGTTTGTACTCACAGATAGCACCACAAGAGAACACTGTTGGATGAGAATACAAAATTTGGAAATACTGAAAGAGGCACAACTCGTTACCATTGACCCTACCGATACGCACAAAGACCTGCGATCAGTAGAACAAATTTGGACAGCACTGCAAAACAACCATGCCACTCGCCATTCTTGTCTTATCAATTTGGGAGGCGGAATGGTCACCGACATCGGTGGATTTGCCGCTTCAACCTTTAAGCGTGGCATCTCATTCATCAACATCCCCACTACCCTTTTGGCAATGGTAGACGCCTCGGTGGGTGGTAAGACAGGTTTTAATTTTAATGGGCTAAAAAACGAAATTGGTGTTTTCACCGATGCAAACTTTGTAATCCTCAACACCTGTTTTCTTCAGACACTGGATTTGGAGAATTTGCGAAGTGGTTATGCAGAGATGCTGAAACATGGATTACTTGCCCACGAAAATAGGTTTGCTCAACTACTTTCGTTCAATTTGGAACACCCCATTGACTACCAGCTCTTACAACAGATGGTGGAAGAGTCGGTGAAAATAAAAGAGGACATTGTGAGACAAGACCCTCATGAGAAAGGTCTACGCAAAGCACTCAACTTAGGTCATACCTTTGGACATGCCTTCGAGTCTTGGTCTTTGAAACATACTCCCATTCTACATGGCTATGCGGTTGCCTACGGACTGATTTGCGAATTGTATTTGAGTGCCCTTAAATGCGGCTTTCCTACCAACAAGATGCACCAGCTGAACCTGTTTATTCGCGAGAACTACGGAACACTTCCTATCACCTGTCATGACTATGATGCGCTTATCCAACTGATGAAGCATGACAAGAAAAATGTAGGAGACACCATCAACTTTACTTTGCTTGAGAATATAGGAAAAGTGAAGACAGACCAGACAGCCACGGTTGAAGAAATCAAAGAAGCTTTGGACTTTCTAAGAGAGGGAAACTAAGCACACCAAATGCTATTCTTACAAGAGGGATTAAAGCCCAATACTGGGGTCATAAAACGAGGCTAAAATCAGCATGACGACGACAGAGAACACGCATACTGCGATAGGTATGTACTTGGTGTATTGAGACACGGATGTCGCCCTATGCCTTTGAGCAAAATTGCGTACATACCACCACACGGTAAAACAAACAAGTGTGGCATTGAGGAGTCCTAACGAGGCGCCTGCCAACAAGTCGCCAACATAGTGTACACCCATAGTGTACACCCATATATAAACGAGAATAGCATAACAACAAAGCCCATACTACCAATAAAACGCTCAAAGTTCTTAGCCTAAAAAGGTAAATCATCAAAAACACCAATCCCCATGAGTTGGCAGCATGTGCCGACGGAAAGCCATATTTTCCACCTCGATATCCGTCTACTATCTGTATCACTGATGAGATAGGATTGTCTAAGTTGGCAGGACGAAGTCTGCAAACAGCTTGTCGAATAACAGAAGAACTGGTTTGGTCGTTCAAAACCAACAGCAAAATAGTAAGTATGAAGAATACCGAAGCGTCTTTCCAATCAAACTTTTTATACATCAGGTACACCAAAGAAGCGTAAAACGGAATCCATACGAACCGCCCTGTGCAAATTTCCATGAAGTTATCCCAATAGTCTGTATGTCCTCCATTCAGCCAAATGGTTGCCAAGGTATCCCAGTGTACCAACGTATGAATGAGTAAAAGTAAGCTGTCTGTCATTATCTTGTTGCTATATCGTTAAAAATTGTTTGCGTATAGGCTTTGCCTGCCTGCACATATTGTTGCTGTTTGTCTCCAAAAGCATGAACGATTTGTTGTCGCTTAAAATCATAGGTCACTCCATGATGCGCATCAATGAGTCCAAACCCATCGTTTATCATAAAGAAAGCAAAATGAGGTGCTGCAGCGTTAAACATGTCTTTACTAAATGGTAACGCCTCATGAGCTATACCCAAGGAGCCTAACAGAGTGGCAGCCAAGTCTTGTTGCGATGCAAATGTGTCGACCTTCTGTAGCTGGCGCACTGCCCCACCAGTCCATATCATAGGAATATGGTAGCGTGTAAAAGAAAAATTATCAATGTCTAATGGCCAAGCACCCAAGTGATCGGGCAGCAGAATTACCAAAGAACGGTTCCATTGTGGAGATGATCTTAAACACTTTAGGAAATCAGTCACACAACTATCTGTATAAGCAAAGGCATTCAGCACCTTGTCATTAAGTCTATAAAATGGCACATCAAAAGGCTCATGCGAGCTGGAGGTTTGAATAACGCGCAAAATAGGTGTGGAGGTCTTTGTTTGCCGAAGGTCTCTTTTCACCCTTTGAAACAACAAATGGTCTGGTACTCCCCATTTGCTTGTACGTTGACTCACAGGGAAATCAACATCCTCAACAATCTGCAAAAAGCCTTGATTGATAAGAAACGAGCGCATATTGGTAAAGTCGGCATCGCCACCATAATAATATTGCAAATCCCAACCAGCTTTTTTCAAGAGTTGTGGCATGGATGTAAGGGCGGCAGTCTTCTTGGGATACTTCATTAAGCTTACAGTTGCTGGAGCTGGATAGCCGTACAAGATAGACAACAAACCGCGATCTGTACGAAAACTGTTAGCGTAAAAGTTGGAGAAATATACGCCTTCATTTTTCAAACGATTGAGTCCGGGAGTAGCGCTGGCAGCACTCATCAAGGTATCGGAGAAGCTTTCCATCACTATCAAATAGATATCGGGGCGTTGTATGGTTAGGAAAGAAGAGGAAACTGTTGAGTCAGCCTCGCTTTTAGAGGACAACATCATCGATACTAATTGATGTGCTTTCTGCTCATCCATCAAGCGATACATCGAAGAAAAACCTTGTTGATGTGTCACACTTTCCATAAAGGAGAATAACGGATTAACAGCGGCATGGTTGAGTCGTTGATGATTCGAGAAATAAGCTTTGCCTGTGTTCATCGTAGACGCCGACCATCCTCCTCGTATAGGTAGAAACAAGGCTGCTACGAAAACGAGAAGAAGCAGCCAATGCAAAGTAGAGACAGGCTGACATAGCGTCGTGGAGAAACAACGACCTATGGTTTTGAACAGGGAGTATATAAGAAAAGAAATCCCTATGACTGCTGTCAATCCGAGTAGCAATTGCCAATAGCTAACACTGGCGATTGCATCTTTGGGAGAAGAAACAATATAAAACAGGGGTGTCGCATCCAGTGGGAATTGCCAATAAGGATACAAAGCAATATTAGCCACAAACGACAGCGAAACTAAGACTGCTGCTAATGCCATCCAACATCGATAGATGCTTGAAACAACTCGTTTGACGAACGATGTATGATCTTTATAGAAAGGCAAAGAACTAAGCAATATGAGAAGTCCAGGAACTGCTGTTATATAGCCCGCCAAAGATAAATCTAACGGCAAACCGTGCCAAAGAACTGCAAATAAACTTGATAACCCTTCACCTGTAAATAGCAGAAAGAAAGGCTTTTGTAATACGAAAACGACCACCCATAACACAAAAATTGTGAGTAACCAGCTTATTTTCTTACCAAAAAGGATTTTTGACACCATATAAAAAATATTATTTCCCTGTATATCTGTTCTAACTTCGCACTCATATCACACAAGCTTCAACTGATAAGGACAAAGATAACCATTAGGAATTGAATCAGACAGCAACAGTATGCAAAAGTATAAAGAACTATACGAAGTACAAAATGTTAAAGAATGATTATGTGATATTAGTTGTACCCATGAACGATTGACCAGCTCCTTACTACGAGGGTTACGCTTCAACCTTATCTAAATCATAGACATGGGTTGCAGGAAAGTTAAATGTCTCCGCCATAAGAAGCGCTTCGGCTCTATTGGGCTTGCCATTCGCAGTCATAGGTATCTTATCCACAGCAATGTATAAACGTGGTTCCCAGTAAGGAGGAAGGGTTCGATGACATATTTTATGAAGGACTCGCAACAAAGCTTGAGGACTTTGGGAAGCTGCTTGTTGTCGAGAATCAGATAGTTCCATTTGAACAAAGAGTACAACAATTTCGCCAAATTTAGCATGCTTTCGCTTGGTTATCATATAAGGAAAGGTCAAGAAGTTACGCATCAGGTTCTCCAACTCCTCTGCATGAACCTTCACGCCACCCGTATTTATCACATTATCTTGTCGACCAATGATGCGAAAAGCAAGGGTGTTTTTCCCCTCAGAAGTACTTGTCTCTCGGATTTCGGCAATATCATTCGTCACAATCGGCGTGTCACAAAGCATCGGGGCGTCAATAACCAAGCAGTCATCGGCATTCGTTGATACCTTTATTCCTTGCAGGGGCGTGTACCAACTGGAAGACTCGAGACCGTTCAGTCTGCGTAAGGCAATGTGTGAAAGGGTTTCGGTCATGCCGTATGTACTCCATACCGCATGAGGAAAGTCATGTAGTTGGGCTGCCAAGACATCGTCAATAGCCCCTCCGCCAATGATAAGATGTTTGATTTGGCGCAATTTTTCCCGTTCTTCGGGTACTTGCAGCGAGTTAAATACTTGCAGGGGAACCATGGCGGCAAAGGTAATCGGAACGTCAACCGTTGCCAATGGATGACCAGAAGGAGCTACCTGTATTAAATGAAGTTGCCTGACCAATGAGCGAACCACCATCATCTTGGCGCCAATATAGTCGAGATTCATGCACAACAATGCCGTGTCACCAGGCTGTAATCCAAGGAAGTCACATGTCATCTTGGCACTTTCAATCATTCTGTCCTTCCTTACATTCATCTTCTTCGGTGCTCCTGTCGACCCACTGGTTTGCACATGGATGGTCTGTGCATCATTATTCCATTCGCTGATAAATTCTTGATAAGTCATTTTTTACCTCCATTTAATGTCTTTGTCGGAATGAACCACAACTGATCTCCTCTCACTTCCAACGGCATAGGTATGTTGTCAGTAAACAGAAGTCCTGTCCCCAAGCCCTGCGGGAAGGTGACATGCGGTCCATAAACCTTTGCGGCAAGTTGTGCAATGGCATTCAATCCCACATTACTCTCCAACGCACTGGTGAGCCATGAACCTATGCTTCGTTGTCTTGCTAATGTTATCCATTCTTCTGTTCCATACATGCCACCATGCAACGAAGGCTTCAAAATGATGTATTGTGGGCGTATGGTATTAAGCAACTCTTCTTTTTCTGGTCGCTGGTTCACACCAATGAGTTCTTCATCAAGTGCGATTGGAATGGGCGACTCACGGCACAAGCGTGCCATTTGCTGCCACTGATGCTGCTTGATGGGTTGCTCTATCGAATGAATGTCATACTTAGCCAACCGTTCCAACTTTGCGAGAGCCTCATCGGGTGCGAAACCTCCATTGGCATCAAGGCGCAACTGAACTTGCTCTGAGGTAAAATGCGAACGGATAGCGCGTACTAATTCCAATTCTTTCTCAAAGTCGATAGCGCCTATTTTCAACTTCACACACCGAAAACCCTGCTCCAATTTTTCCTGCATCCGATGCACCATTTCCTCAAATGTACCCATCCACACCAAGCCGTTGATGGTGATTCCCTCTTCTCCTCGTGCGAAAGGGGTATCAAACAAGGCAGCACTTCCGTTTGCATTTATTTGCGCCAACGCCGTTTCCAAGCCAAAGAGCATTGACGGATAAGGTCGCAAACGCTCGTAGTTGATACGCCCTTCGTGCGCCACCTCATTGCACGCTTCGGTTAATATTTGCTCATAATCAGGACAAACTTCACAACTTAAATCTGGCAAGGTGGCACACTCGCCCACCCCTTTGACAGAAGGACGGTCTTCACGCCATAGGGTTACATAGTAACTCTTGCGTGTTTGGTACACACCCCGTGAGGTAGTGGCAGGATTTTTGAAGTGCAGTGTGCGCTTACAGACAGAATAACAATATTTCATTTGCGTGGCATTAAGGAAACTGCGGATACTTATCAAAGTCGGGCTTACGTTTCTCCAAGAATGCTTTTCCACCCTCTTGCGCCTCGTCCATGGTGTAATACAGCATGGTAGCATCGCCAGCTAACTCCTGAATACCAGCTTGTCCGTCCAACTCGGCATTCAGTCCAGCCTTGATCATGCGTAACGCCAAGGGCGAACGCTGCATCATTGTCTCCGCCCATGACACGCATTCATCCTCCAATTCATCAAATGGCACTACCTTGTTCACCATCCCCATACGCTCTGCCTCGTGTGCCGAGTACTGCTTACACATGAACCAAATCTCCCTGGCACGCTTTTGTCCGACCATTCGAGCCAAGTACGAAGCACCGAAACCTGCATCAAAAGACCCTACCTTTGGTCCCGTTTGTCCGAAAATGGCATTCTCACTGGCAATCGTCAGGTCACACATGACATGCAACACATGCCCTCCTCCGATGGCATAACCATTCACCATGGCAATCACAGGTTTAGGTAAGCGTCGAATTTGCATCTGCACGTCCAGCACGTTGAGACGTGGCACGCCGTCTGTTCCTACATATCCGCCTCGTCCCTTCACATGCATGTCGCCCCCAGAGCAAAACGCTTTGTCTCCTGCTCCCGTGAGAATAACCACACGAATGCCCGCACACTCTCTGCAATAGGCAAAGGCTTGCGATATTTCCCATGTGGTGAGCGGTGTAAAAGCGTTGCGATAACGCTCACGGTTGATCGTTATCTTCGCAATTCTGTTATACTCCTCGAAGAGGATTTCCTTAAAGTTGAAGCCGTCAATAGACTTCCATTGTCTTTTTTCCATATCAAATTAAACTTGTTTGTAGTCGTTCATTGCCTGTTCATCTTGCTGTTGCGAGGTAAACACCTCAAAGACTACAGGGCGGTCAAAGTTGTCGTTCACAAAGCGATTCATGTTATTTTCAAGTTCTATCTCATCATGTGCCGAAAGGTAAGCCACGTTGTTTTGTTGGCAAATCCCACAAGCCGTGGTATGATGTTGGGCTGAAATCAATGCCTGATGAGCCGTACTATCTTTCAAACCCGGCAAACTTTTGAAGATAACCCCGCCCCCATTGTTCAGTAACAGCACTCTGAAATTTCCCCCTAAGTTATGCCACAGGGCATTTTGGTCGTAGAAGAAGCTTAAATCACCAATGACGCAATACACGTTTTGAGTTGTCACCAGCGAGCAACCTGCCGCTGTTGACAGACTTCCGTCAATGCCATTGACACCCCGATTGCAAAAAACATATTCGCTGGCAAAGTGGTTAACTAACCTAACAGACATGCTGTTGGCAGCATGGAGAATATATCTGCCCTTGTTACTTACGGTCTCAAAAAATCTTTTCACAGCCCGAAATGAAGAGTAAGGGGGATGAAAATGCTCATTCTGCGCCTGCACTTGCTGAATCAACGTTGCCCATCTTGAACGAAAACCAGACTCAAAAGGCAGCCTTTGTTTTTCTTTTTCCCCACGAACATACCGCAAGATTATCTCCAAAACATCATACGGCGCACCCTCAATCACGCCCGTCAGGTTTTGAAAAGTATCATATATCGCTCCTTGCTCATTAACAATCCAAGTCTTAGCAGCTGGAGATTGGCGCAAAAAAACTTTCAAGCGCTTGCTTACCAACGTCCCCCCAAGGTACACTACTACATCAGGTTGATATTGTTCTACCTGCTGCATGCGCGCCAACACCTTATCTATATGTAGAGGAAAAAGCCCTTCGGTTGGTGAATCGGGATAGCGAGACGCATCCTCATGACGAGCCATTCCGAGACATTCGTACACAACTACCACATCCGTTGACAACTCGCATAATTGCAAAGCCATGCGCCGAGCCTCTTGATTACTTAATTGTCCCACGACTATCATCGGACGCTTGGCCGATTGGACATCCGCCAAAAGCGGCTGACAATGAGCCACATCGGTCGTTGCCGCTACCTGTTGTATCACACGTTCGGTTGGCAACGCTGGTACATTGAAAGTAAACAAGGGTTCTGAAATGGGCACATTCAAGTGTACCGGACTGCCACCATGCCGCTGACAACAAAGCAATGCCTCGTTTACCAATCGATTACAGTACCACCGTTCTTCATCAATAGAAGGCTCGGGTAGCGAGACTGCCTTACTGACAAAACGCCCTAAAGCATCCAACTGCGGCAGGGTTTGACCGTCTTGCTGGTCAATCCACATCGCAGGTCTATCAGCCGAAATTACCACCAAAGGCACATGTTGATAATAAGCCTC
>QWCQ01001052.1_pt1 | contig 12106 bp, 10 predicted proteins | sample 1972701 | NCBI WGS metagenome assembly QWCQ01 (sample SAMN09866704, study PRJNA288562) | Human gut metagenome isolate pre4_stool, whole genome shotgun sequencing...
ATAGCTTACTCCGTATAATGCGTCAACGTAGATTTCGCCACTTGCGATTACAACTTCTGAAGTTTGTTTTACGTTGTCTTTGATTGTTTGAGCGTTTGTCTTGTATCTGTCAGCTCCGTTAATTCTAACAACCTTTGCGTTAGTAGCTGATTTTACAGAATTTACAACTGCGCTTGATACAGATTTTTCTCCACCTAAAACATATACATTTTCAACGCCCATTGATTTTAATTGGTTCAATGTATCAGCGCTGATGCTGTTTGATTCAGAGAATAATACTGGCATAGTACCTTTACTCAAAACAGTTGCACTCAAAGCGTCAGGGAATGCTAATTGGTTAACCAAAATAGCTGATTTTGCTGATGCAAATTGGTCCTTACTAACGTTAACTGCAGTTTCAACACGGCTACTTCCTGAGTATCTTTGAACGTTTAATTTTGATGCCATAGATACTGTAGGGAAAACCATAGCTGTAGCAAGAGCTGCTACTAATAATTTCTTTTTTAAATTCATAACAAATCTCCTTTTTTTATTCTATATTTCAATTATATCACACTTTTATTTTTTGATAACACGTCTTGATAAATTGTAGAAATTTAAATCTGCAATTAAAAATATTTGTTCTGAATAATGTTTGTGATATAATTTAAACAAAAACAAAAGGAGGGAAATATGAGAAATAACTCAACTAAGAAAATGGTTTTTGCAGCAGTTGGAATTGCAATCAATATCATTTTAGGAATTTTCGTTGGAGGATTGAAAATACCGCTATTATTTATGGACACTGTCGGCACAGTATTTACAGCGGTGGTTTTGGGACCATTATGGGGAGCATGCACAGGTGCGTTGACTAATGTTATATTAGGAGTTTTAAAAGATCCTAGAGAAATTCCGTTTCTATTAGTAAATTTGGCGATAGGTTTGATAGTAGGATTCATAGCTAAAAAGAGAAAATTTGATTTGAAAACAGCAATAGTAACAGGAATTATTTTATCAATCGTTGCACCATTAATAGGAACGCCAATCGCAGTATTTGTGTATGGAGGAATCACTGGAGATTTCAACGATGTATTCTTCACTGCACTAAAAAACTCTGGCCAAACTATTTTTTCAGCAGCTTTTTTACCAAGAGTAGCTAGTAATTTAGTGGATAAAATAATAACTTGCTCGATAGTTTCGTTGCTTTATAAAAGAGTAAAATCTATGTTGTAAAACAAATAAAAAATAACGCATTTTATATGCGTTATTTTTTTATAGATTGTTCAATTTTTTCTATTATTTCATCTACATTACTGTCATTGTAGCCGTAATATTTCGCATCAATTTTTTTGTTTTCGAATAATTTTTCCAATTCTTCCATGAAGATTCCCTTGTCATCTGTCATTTCTACGGAATTTACACAATGAGCAATGTCTTTTATAGCGGAGATTTCTCCTTTGAATTCATTCGACTTACAAGTAAGCCCGATTCCGCAACTTGGAGAGCCGTCTATTCCAATAACTCCCAAAAAATTTACTCCGTCTTTGATGTAGTCTTCGATTTCCTCAACAATTGGAATTAATAAATCACGGCTAGTTTGTCTGTAGAAATTATTGTCGAATTGTTCGTACACGCATCCCCAGCGATTGGGCCCGTACATTCTATTTTCAGGACAAGGAAGTTGGAAAATTCCCACGTTCATTTTCATTAAATTTTTTATCAAAGTCAAATTATCTTTTCTGCCAGCATCGTTTTTTACAACAGCAAGTTCGTTCAATAAACAATGTGACACCAAAATTATATTTTTATATTCTTGCATACGCACCTCTGTAAAATAATTATAGCATATTTTAACAATACACCAAATGTATGGTATAATTAATACAATAGTAAACAGGAGGATAAAATGAAATTAGTAATCAAAAATTTGACTAAAAAATACGACGACAAATTGGTACTCGACGAAGTAAATTACGAATTCAAAGAAGGAGTCATCACTTCTGTTTTGGGTAGAAATGGAGCCGGAAAAACAACTCTGTTCAACGTCTTATACGATGAGATAGATTTTGATTCTGGAGAGTTTTATTTGGAAAATGAAGGCGTAACTGAACAACTTAAAAAAGAAGATATAGGAATGCTTTTTTCTGAAAATTTCTTGCCAGAATTTCTCACAGGATATGAATACATCAAATTCTATCGCGACATCAACTCTCCAAACGATATAAAAACGGTCGAAGATTACATGGAAATGATGGAATTTTCCAAGAAAGATCAAAACAGACTCATCAAAGATTATTCACACGGAATGAAAAGCAAAATTTCTTTGATTACGTTGTTCATTTCCAGACCGAAAGTTTTGTTATTGGACGAACCATTGACAAGCTTGGATGTTGTAATCAGCACGCAAATCAAAAAATTACTTATGGAATTGAAATCGCAAGGAAGAATTATTGTACTATCTACACACATGTTAGATTTGGCAAAACAATTGAGCGAAGAAATCGTGCTACTACACCACAAAAAATTACAAAAATTGGATTTGGACAAAAACGATGAGAAATTCGATGCAGAACTTTACGACATTTTAAAGGATGAGTCCGATGAGTAATTATCTTAGCACTTATTTGAAACTTGTCATGAAGATGAAGCTCAATCAGACAATGTATCAACTTCGCGAACTCTCAATTTTCAAGAAGATTATTCCTGCGGATATTTACGGAAATGACGTGTTGAGCTTTGGCTATTCTGCAATTTTCTACATTTCATACGTAATCAAAACATTGTTTCTCAAAATCTTGTACTGTGCGGTAATCTACGGAGTTGCAGTATTTGGAGCTGCGAGGATTTTCAAAGGAACGATCCAAGAAAATATATTATTGTCCTTGTTTTACATCTCGGCTGTAATTGGAAGCATGATTTCAGAATTTACGTACGTAAGTTTCGATAACGAGGATTCGATTTGTGTCAAAGCCTTGAAACTTGACGCAAAGAAATACACGATTTTGCAGGATTATTTATCGGATATTAGCTTTGCAATCTCTGGAATAATATTTGCGATATTTTTTGCTATCTTCGACATTGATCTAATGAATGCAATGAATATCACTGTGTTCTGCCTTGGATTTAGAAAATTAATCAAATACATCAACATCTTGGTGTATTCTATAAAGAGCAAAAAACATTTAACCGAAAACTACTTCTGCATGTGGGCGATTTTGCTATTGGGAATGGGACTTTTGGTATTGTACAGCACGAAATCCAAAATATTTGTAGAAATATTCTACTCAGCCTATGCGCTAATTTTCGGAATTGTTGCATACATTGTGGGTGCTGTTTTGATTTCAAAAACCGACAAAATCAGACACATCGCTAGAATTGAAATCACCAATAAATCCATAATCGACCATGACAACACATTCAAAGACATCAACACAATCGCATACCAAATCGACGACGAAAAAATCACACAAGAAAACGTGAGAATTTACGATAATTACAACGGGATTGAATACATCAACAAATTATTCCGCTACAGATTCAAACACAAATACAAAAAAATGATACTAATTCGTTCGGGGATAATCTTGGCTGTTGGTGTAATTGGGTTTATCGTGCTAAGAGGACTCACAATCAATCCGAAACCAAGTGAATTGAAAATATTAGTGTCAGTATTTCCGATAATCTTGTTGTATTTCGGAATACAAATAGCAATTCCAGAATCATTCAACAAATTTATTTTCTTGAATATGGATAGATATTTGATGAAACAAATGATCTACGCCAATAAACAAAACATAAAAGATACATTAAATTTTAGAATAAAACAAAATTTAAAAGACAACGCACTTACATTTGGCTTGGTATTATTATTGATAATAAGTTGGATATTCGCCGCAAAATTAAACACAACAGATTTGATAATAAAAGCCGCAGTCGCAGTCATCATAATCTACTTGTATCAATCAGTAAAACAACTCTACATGTACATGCTACTTCAACCATTCACAGTAGGACTCGAAAGCAAAAACATCGTCTACTCAATATTAAACGCTTTTGAATCATTATTGTTCTGGGCGATAATATTCTTGCAAATAAAATTGAATTTCAACATAGGATTAGTAGCATTGGCAATCTGCATGATTTATACAGTTGTGGGATATTTCTTGGTGTTGGCAAAAGGAGATAGGACATTTAATTTAAGAAAAAGTTAGGAAAAATTGTAAATTGGCAAAGTCGGAATTTTTTTGACTTTGCTTTTTTTATTTTTAGGAGAATTATATATTACTAATACAGGATTATATATACACATATATATAATATTTTAAATACTATTAATCAAAAAATAATTGACATTTAAATATTAAAGGATTATATTTATAATTAGATAAGAAAAAGGAGGCGAAACAAAATGCGATTTGATGTAAACATAACTTTAAGTGATAAAGAAATCCCTAAAGATAAAAACAGGATGTTTTTATCTTTTGTTAAACATAATTTATCAAAAAACAATAAAGGATGTTTTGAGAAATTATATGGCAAGGGTATTACCGACAGAAAATCATTTGCATTAGCATCATATTTACCGGGTGCTATATTTAATAAAAATACTATAACGATTCCAAATAAAAAAATAAAATTAACTATTTCTGTTGTTGACATGGAATTGGGTGTAGAAATTTTTAATTCCATGATGGGAAGTGTGAACAATACTTATAAGTACAAAGATTGTGAACTTACTACAAAAAGTGTAAAGCTTTTAAGGGAAAAAAGAATAGAAAATTCTACCGAAATATTTAAAACTTTATCACCGATTGTTATAAGAGATCATGTAAGAGAGGATAACAAAGATTGGTTTTATGATTTAAATGATTCAAAAGGACAAGAATTATTTATGAGAAATTTGAAATTTCAGCTTGAAGAAGAAATGCTAGAATCAAAATATTTCTTAGAGGAATTGGAAATAGAAGTTTTAAAAAATAAAAAAACTGTTGCAACAAATTACGGCATTAACGTCCAATGTAATTTATGCGTATTAAAAATCAACGCAAAGTCTGAAATATTGGAACATATTTATAAGTCAGGAGTTGGATCATTCAAATCACAAGGATTTGGTCTATTAGATATTATTTAAGTAGGAGGTGATAAAGTGATAGAAGTTTTAGAAAATAATCAAAAATTTAATCGAAGAATTTGTCCTTCTGATTGGAGATTTTCGGCATCAATAGTTGGAATGATAAGATTTTTCGAAGAAGAGGAAATTGAGTTTGATATAAGCGAAGACGGATTTTATCTGTACTACAATTACGAAGATGTAAGCGAAGAAGATGATGAGAAATACTTTGATTATGTTGAAAAGACTTATCACGATTCTTTACATCATACTGTACTGGAAGATTTACTTAGAATAAATGATAAATCAGAAGAACAGATTAAAATTATAAAAGAAAAAATGAATGGCAATACTATAATGAAAAAAGTGTTAAAGGGTGTAAATGATGAAGATGAGGAAACTATATTAGAGAAAATATCCGAATACAGGGAAGATATCATAAGGGATACTTTTAAAAACGCAAAATTCGGATATGCAAAATTTGCAAATTCTAATAAGATTAGATCTGAAGAAGGAAAAGTTTGTAGATTGAATGGGTATTATGTAGACACTTCAAGGAAAACTAAATCCATAGGTTTTGCTTTTGATGATAAATCAAGAAACTATAATGATTTTTTAGAGTTTGATTTTATTCCTTTTGCTTTTACACAAGACAGAGAATCGGTATTTATTAATAACAATATAAGTGTTAGACATCTTATAAAATCAAATACTGATATTTTGAGCAACAATCAAAATACAGAAAAATTATCACATAAGCTAAACAAAAACTTTAGAAGTGAAATTTTCTATAACTTCAATGAAGCATCGACGTTTATTGATTATGATGTTGAAGTGATTCTAAAAAGTCAAGATAATGATTATTTTGAGACGATATTTGTAAGAAAAGAAGCGATTGAAATTTTTGAAAGCATTTCAAAAATAGACAGCGAGAAACAATATATACAAAAAGCGTTAAAATATAAAATCAAAATTAATGACGATTACTATATTGATATTTTAAATTACGTAACCAATTCAGTGCTGAATTTACAAGTATTAGACAAATTAATTGTATTTTTGTTTAGGTACAAATTCAATATTAAATCTAATGATAATAAAAGGGCTGAAAAATCTGATTATGGATTTTTGATATCACAATTAATAAGAGTAAACAAATTGATATATAGGAAACTATATGATGGAGGAGACAATAATATGACATATAAAAATGTTTATGAAAGTGCAGAAGAAGTTAAACGAAAATTAAAAGAGAAAAACATGGAAAATAAATTAGGCTCTTACAGGAGTAAGTTGATAGGAGCATTAACAGCAAATGACAAAGATAGGTTTATCATTGTATTGTTGAATCTATCATCTTATGCTCAGGTTCAATTTGATTTTTTAACTTTGCTTACAAAAGATTTTGATTTATACAAAAATGTCGCATTTGATTTTGTATCCAAGTTAAATTATTTTGAAGATAATAGTACAAGTACATCAGAAAATACTAACCAAAATGAAGGAGAATAATATGAAAAATAAAGCATTAACATTGACAATTGTAGCAAAAATGACTTCAAATTATGGAGAAGGACTAGGAAATATTGGAAGTGTTCAAAAAATCTATCGAAATGGAAAATCTTATGCTATAAGATCCAGAGAAAGTTTAAAAAATGCGATAATGGTTCAAAGTGGAATGTATGATGACTTAAAAGTTGATGTAGATTCGGGAGTTACGCAAAAAAGCGTTGATGAAAACATAAATGCATCAAATTGCAGAGCATTGGAAGGAGGATACATGAACACAACAGGTGAGACAAAAATAAGAAGAAGTTCATTTTATCTTACTGATGCTATAGCATTTGAACCTTTTATTAATGAAGCTAGATTTCACAATAATCTTTACTTAGCACAAAAAAGCGCAGAGCAACAAGGTATTAATTTACAAAAAGAAGCAAAAAAATCTGGATTAATGCCTTACCAATATGAATACGATAAATCTATGAAAAGATATTCAATTACTTTTGATTTAGATAAAGTCGGAGAAGATCTAAATTTTGATGCAGTTGCAGATTCACAAGAAAAAACGGAAAGAGTTAATTGTATATTAGACGCAATTAAGGATTTGTCTCTTGTAGTTAGAGGAAATATGGATAACGCAGAACCGTTATTTGTAGTTGGTGGAATTGGTGATAAGAAGACACACTATTTTGAAAATGTTGTATCTGTAGAAGAAAAGAACTTAAAAATCAATGATGATTTACTAAATAAATTGAAAGAAGGATACAAGGCAGGGTTATTAGAAGGAAACAACTTCGATAATGAAAAAGAAATTGAAGAAAAATTGAATCCTGTAAGCATAAGCTCATTCTTTTCAGAATTGAAAGAAGAGGTGAAAGCTTATTATGAAAATTCTTCGAATTAAATTAAAGCAGGCTCAGGCATCTTATACAAGAGAGGAAACTGTGGATAACCACACAACTTATCCACTTCCTCCATTTTCAACGATTATTGGAGCTTTACACAATATTTGTGGATATACCTCTTACCATCCGATGGATATTTCCGTGCAAGGGAAATATGGTTCAATGCAAAAAGAGTATTATACTAACCTTGGTCTGTTAAATAACAGAGAAGAGGACAGAAATTTTTTGGTTTATTTGAAAAACCCACAACTTTTATCTAAAGGTTTTATCCAAATCGGAGAAGGATTAAAATCGCAAGGAAATAGTTTCATCAACAGAAAAACTGTTAGAATTGACAACGAAGAATATTATACAAAGTATGTCGATCTAATGAGAAGAAAAAAAGAGTTGGATGAAGAAAATAAGGATGTAATTAAACCTAAGATTAAGGAATTGAAAGACAAGGAAAAAGAATTTAAAACCGAGCAAAAAAAGTACGACAAGAATTCTGAAGAATATGAAGATCTGAAAAATAAAATTGAGGATATAAAAAACAAGTGCAAACTCATTGATTCTGATTTCAAAAATAAATATAAGACAGAATACGAGGATTTACAAAAACATTTTAAAACCTTGGTAAAAAAACCATCAATGCAAGAAGTTTTGTACGATGTAGAACTTGTAATTCACGTTAAAACTGATGATGAAACTGCAAATGATATTCTAGAAAACATTCAAAACTTTGTAAGTCTTGGAAGAAGCGAGGATTTTATAGAATTGATAGAAGCAAAGGAAACGGAAGTATTTGAAGCGGATGATGATGTTAATTTGAAAGATGATTATAAGATATATGCAAAATTATCAGAAATTTCCAGAGGTGGTAATTACGGAAGCTTTATATTCACAGATGGTAACAACAAAAAAGAAGCAAAAGGAACTGTATATTATATAAGCAAAAATTATATTATTGAAAATAACAGGAGAGTATTCAATAAAATCCCGTGTTTGTATTCATCAAATCTTGGTATTGATGAAGATTCCAATGGATTTGTTGATAGTGAAGGCTATATAGTTAGCCTAAATTAGAGATAGAAATGAATAATTTTGAAAATACTTTAATAAAGGAGATTTATTCTAATAGTTTAGCCAAGCCAGACGAAACTTTGTATGAACATACCAAGTTGTTATTGGATAATTTTGAACTTTTGAAAAACTCAGGATATTTAAATAGGAATATCAAAGATATCGAAGAAATACTATATTTATCTTGCTTGTATCATGATATGGGCAAGATAAATCCTGTTTTTCAAGAAAGGTTAAAGAATAAGAATAAATTTGATAAAAATATAGAAGTGGGACACAATATTTTGTCCGCTTGTTTGGTTAATCTATTCTTGGATAATTTTAAGGATAATAAATTAAAAAATAATTTAGTAAGAGCTGCAATTTTAAATCATCATAATTACATCGAAAATTTTACATTTTTAAATGAGGGAACCAATGAAGAAATTTTATTTCGAAATTTGGCTGGGATTAATAATAAATTTTTCCATGAAGAAGAAAATGAGTTCTTAAAAAAAGTAAAGAAAACAAAGAAAATGCGAACAATTGATGAAATGAAATCTATATTGTCTAGTTATGACTACATTATCATCAAAGGCTTGTTGAACAAATGTGATTATGCAGCAAGTGCTCACATGAGTTGTGAAATCAAAAATGATTTTCTACTAAACTCATTAGAAAACTTGAATTACGAGTGGAGGGATATTCAAAACTTTTGTATTCAAAATAGAAATGATAACTTAATAATTGTTGGATCTACTGGCTTAGGAAAAACAGAAGCTTCTCTTTTATGGGGAGCTGATAATAAAATATTTTATGTTTTACCATTGAAAACAGCGATAAATGCAATGTATGAAAGAATAAAAAATCTCGTAAAAAATGATTATGATAAGAAAGTTGCAGTGTTGCATGGACAAACAGATAGCGTATATTTGAAAGAACTAGGCAATGATACGACTGTAAAAAATGAAAATGAAAAATTCTATGAATACTATAAGAATACTAAAAAGCTAGCTATGCCAATAACAGTAGCAACGCCAGATCAACTATTTGATTCAGTATTTAAATACAATGGATATGAGTTTAAAATGGCTACATTTAGTTATTCTAGAATAATAATTGATGAAATTCAAGCTTATAGCCCAGATATTTTGGCGTACACAATATATGCAATAAGATTGATAAATGATTTAGGCGGGAAAATTGCTATATTTACAGCTACATTAGCACCATTTGTAAAAGATCTTTTGACAAAAAAATCAAGCATCACTAGTGACTATAAATTTAAAGATTTTGAGTACAAATATGAATGTTTCTTATCTGAAGATAAAAGACATAATATTAAAATCATCGAAGAAGAATTAAATAGTGAGTACATTGTAGGGATATTAAATCAACATATCGATATAAAAACTTGTTTGATTGTTAGAAATACAATAAAATCAGCGCAAGAATTGTACAACCAATTACAAAATGAGTTAGATTCTTCAAAATATGAAGTGAATTTATTGCACTCAAAATTTACAGTGGAAGATAGAAAACAAAAAGAAGATGAAATTTTAAAAGACGGAAATCCTAAAAATATTAACGATAAAATAAAAGTATGGATATCAACACAAATTGTAGAAGCTAGCTTAGACATTGATTTCGATATAATGTTTACAGAATTATCGGAATTACTGGGATTGTTTCAAAGATTTGGACGAGTGTACAGAAAAAGAACTATTGAATCAAACATACCGAATATATACGTCTTTACAGAAATATCAGAAAAACAAATCTCATCTCCATATAATACCTATGGATTTATAGATCAGACATTGCATAATTTAAGCAAAACTGCTTTGAAAGAAAAAGGCGATGGAATTATCACTGAAGAAGAAAAAATGAATATGATAAATCGATATTTTACAACTGAAAAGCTCAGAAATAGTGATTACATCAAAAAGTTTAATAAAGTTTTTAATAAGATACAAAGCTTAAGTCCTGGGAAAATGGAATTAAAAGATGTGAAAAAAGAATTTAGAAATATTGTATCATTCAAAGCGATGCCGCTTAATATTTATAATAGCAACGATATTGCCGAACTTATTGAACAAATAAACAATTGCTATAGAGATATGATAGCACTTGATGGTGAACAAAAAAATGTTGAAAAACTGAAACTAATAAAATTGCAAGACAAACTATCAGACAAGACACTAAATGTAAATATTTCGGATATTAATCCCAAAAACTTCTTCACAGCTGCAAATGAAAAAATATATATTACAGAAAAGTTTTATGACAATGAGTATGGACTCTTGAAAGATGAGTTAGTTGACAAATTTGATTTGCAATCTAATTTAGGAGGAATATTCATATGATAGAAGATAAGATTACTGAGCTTAGATATCGCGGAAATATTTAAGCCGCTGATAGCTGACAGATTAATATTTTCGTTATTAAACAAAAATCAAATACAAGACAAACATTTTAGTCAAGAATTAAACTATTTGTATATGAAAGAATCTGGATCCAAGATAATATTGCAAGAATACAATAAAACTTTGCAAAGGACGATAAAGCACAAAGATTTATCCAGAAATGTAAGCTACAGATATCTAATCAGATTAGAATGTTATAAATTAGTAAAGCATTTTATTGGTGAAAAAGAATATGAACCGTTTATAATTTGGTGGTAAAATGTATATAATTTTAGTGTATGACATCTCGAATGAAAATAATGGACAACGAAGGTGGAACAGAGTATTCAAGATATGCAAACAATACTTAAATCATATTCAAAACTCCGTATTTGAAGGTGAAATTTTAGAATCAGATTTGTTTAAGTTGAAGAAGAAAATCAAAAAGGAAATCGATGAGAAGATAGATTCAGTAATAATATTCAAAAGTCGAAACGAATGATGGCTTGAAAAAGATATACTGGGAACAGAAATTGAAGATCCACAATTCATATAATACAATTGTCGAACTGGTATAAATGTAAATTACAAGGACATCGACAACGGCTAAAATCACATATTATTTAATGCGTAACCGTATTATTTTCAAAAAATTCTCAAATTTGATATACTAAGAGAGAACATAGACAGAAACAAGGTCTGTAAGCGTTGAAAATACACTTACAGACAGATACCTATTAAAATCTAACCAGAGTGGAATGTAAATCCGTAAACTCGTATACGTCGCCACTCGTCAAATCTTGATTAAAATCTAACCAGAGTGGAATGTAAATGCTTTTCGTCGTTGTTTGCGATTCATTATAAATCTTCATTAAAATCTAACCAGAGTGGAATGTAAATGTTTCTACGTCTACATTTTCAGGAATTTCTTCAACTTATTAAAATCTAACCAGAGTGGAATGTAAATAACGTATGCCACTTATCCGATATGTCTTTAGTTGAATTAAAATCTAACCAGAGTGGAATGTAAATCGTATGCTCTTTTTTTTAAATAAAGGAGTGTATAAATTAAAATCTAACCAGAGTGGAATGTAAATGTTACAATCATTGAAAGAATTTTTGATGATATTAAGATTAAAATCTAACCAGAGTGGAATGTAAAT
>QWCQ01001054.1_pt1 | contig 12086 bp, 10 predicted proteins | sample 1972701 | NCBI WGS metagenome assembly QWCQ01 (sample SAMN09866704, study PRJNA288562) | Human gut metagenome isolate pre4_stool, whole genome shotgun sequencing...
AAGATTTGGCAGAAGGAAAAAAGTAGATCCTTTTGAAAAAGATAAAACTAAAAAAATTGACTATAAAGATGTTGATATGCTAAGAAATTATATTTCTGATCGTGGAAAAATTCTTCCAAGAAGAATCACTGGTTTAACTGCAAAACATCAAAGAGAAATGACAGTTGCTATTAAAAGAGCAAGACAAATTGCACTTATTCCATATAGCGCTGACTAATTAATTTTAATTAAACTGTTGGGTAATAACCCAGCAGTTTTTTTTTTGTATTTTTATCTCCACTCATATATAATTGCTTTAAAGAGTTACATAGAAAAAGATTTTATTTTTTAGGAGGATTTATGAAAAAGAAAATTATTTTGGGAGCTTCCATACTAGCTCTTGCTATACCAACTTTTGTTTTTGCAAATTCTGATATTAGGCTTTGGATGAAGGGAGAAATAATAAAGTCGGATGTGGCACCTTATATTTTTGAAGATAGGACTATGGTTCCTTTAAGAGTAATCTCAGAAAATTTGGGAAAGGTCGTTACTTGGAATAATGATGATAAAAAAGTTACCATCAAGGATGAAAAGGGCAATGAGTTTTCTCTTGTTATTAATGAAAAATTTATGGAAGATATTTCCAGCAATGTATATAGAAAGATAGAGCTAGATGCGCCAGCTGTAATTAAAGATGACAGGACCTTTGTGCCTATAAGAGCTATTGCAGAGGCTTTTGGCGAAAAGGTTCATTGGGATAATGACAAGAGAGTTGTTGTAATTGGCGATAATTATGATTCTAAGAAAATAAAAAATGATGAGATAGAAAAGACAGAAGATCCTCTAGGTCTTGACTACCTTTACAAGAAGGACATGGCAGGAAAATCTGATGAAGAAAAGGCAATTTATGAAAATAAAATGAGAAATATGCCTTCAAAAGTTTTTAAGGGCAGAAAAAATGGTGAAGTTGAGGCTTGTCTTGCTTGGTTATCCTTTGCCAAGGCTGGAGAATTTTTTGAAGCTGACTTAAATAAAAATCCTTTTTTAAATCCTAATAAGGATGGACTCGACATAGGTCTAACTAAAAGGGGAGAATCCATGTCTAGCTTCGATGACTACGAAAAGGACGAGAAATACACAAGAGAAATCATGGGAGTAAGTTCTGGTCCTTCAATGGCAATGCTCGAACATTTTGATTATTATTTAAATTTTGATGGTACTTTTAATTATTTTAGACTCCCTCTTCACTATCAAGGCGATGCTCCAGAAATGTTAAAAGAAGTTAAGGAAATTATCTCTAAGCCAAAGAAGGTAAAATTTATTAAGGCTGATAAAAAGGATATTGAAAAGCTTTTAAGAATTTTGGGAGGAATGTCTTACAATCCCTATAAATAAAAATTAAGGCTAGCTTGTGCTAGTCTTTTTTAAGTTTGCTTTTTAAAAAGAAATATAAATTATATCCAATTAAAAAGCCAATTGACTGTTTATCCCAGAAGTCGAACTTATAATATTTTATTTTTATAAATTCTAAAATAATAATAAGAAGGCTCAATATATATAAATATTTTATCTTATATAATTTTTCTTTTTCTAATTTGTAGCCATATAAAAATTCAAGAATTATGTAGGCTATTGATTTTATAAAAAAGGAAAAATTCATTTTATCACCAAATTTATTGTAACAAGTCCTTGTAAAATTAACGTAAAAAAGCCAGGCGAATGAAGCGAACCTGGCTTTTAAAATTATTAAATTGTCTATAAAAATTCTAATGATTTTTTATTATCTAAAGAATAGATAAAGTATTGGCATAGTGATTACTATACTTAAAATTACTCTTTCAATCCAAATTATAATATAATCTGAGAATTTTAGAGGTATTTCTGTTCCCATCATTACAGGAATCGATGCTGAGAAAAATAGGATTTCTGAAACAGAAACTACTGCTACTAACATTTTTGCAATAAGACCTAGTCCTGCATTTGCTACAACTGGTGCTGGTAAAAGCATTTCTGCAATACTCATGCCAAGTGCTTGTGCCACCATAAGTGGTTGTTCAACTCTAGTAATTAGTGTGAAGGGATAGAAAATGTAGCCGATTATGTGAAATATTGGTGTGTATTCTGCAAGCAATAGTCCAATCATACCTACGCCAAGAAGTGATGGTGCAATATTAAGCGCCATTTTAAATCCATCAATAAAGTTATCTTTTATTACGCTGCCTAAAGATCCAGAGTGCTTGAAGCCATACATTCCTGCGTCTAGAGCATCAGAGAAAGTAACTTTTTTCTTTTCTTCAGGAACATATTCTTTTCCAGAATAATATTCTTGAGCTTTTTTATTTAATGGGAAAATTCTTGCTGTAATTGCTGTTACTAAAAATGTAACAAAAAGGGTAATCCAGAAGTAAGCTAGCCAGTAGTCTAACAAGTCCAAAGTTTTTGCAACTATAATCATAAATGTTGCAGAAACTGTTGAGAAACCTGTTGCTATTATAGCTGCTTCCTTTTTAGTGTAAGTATCTTCTAAATAAACTCTATTTGTAATTAAAAGTGCTAATGAATAAGATCCTACAAAGGATGCAACGGCATCTACTGCTGATCTACCAGGAGTTTTAAATACAGGTCTCATCACTGGTTCCATAAATACTCCAATAAATTCCATAAGTCCAAAACCTGTCAAGAAGGCAAGGAAAACTGAACCTATTGGCACAATTGTTGTAACAGATACCATGATTCCGTTCCAAATAAGTGGAAGCATATCTCCATCAAATATTCTTGCGGGACCCTTATTTGTCAAATACATAAATACAAAAACTAGAGAAACAAGTTTAATTGCAAAGAATACTGAATGTAATTTACTTTTTTGCCAAGATTTTGTTTTAATTGCATAAGCAATACCAGCAAGTACCATGAAAACACCAAAGACCAAATTATAATTTGGAATTTTTTTCACAAGGCTTGTGATGTGGTCAATTGGTATACTCTTGGTACCAGCAATTGTTATAGGCACAAAGAACATAAATATTCCGAAGAGTGCGTAAAAAATAAATAGTGCAATGTCCGATGACTTAAATTTTTTCTTTTCCATAATACCCTCCTTAATCAATATCAATTTACTATGGTTAAGATTTATTATACCACAGCAATATCATATAAAATAAAAGTTGACTAAAGTTTCAACTTATTTTTTGTAAAATTGATTTTTATATATTTAGTTTTTATTTCTGTGTAAAATTTAAATTTAACTTGCATAAAAAAAGAGCCTGCCAAGGCAAGCTCAAAATTTTAATTTTTTTATTTGAAGTCAACTTTTATAATGTTATCTAAATTTGTTCTTTCTGTAGTGTAATAATTATATATGTCCCCGCCAAATTTTGTGAGTTTGATTTCACTTTTATCATCTCTATAATCTAAAAGGTCAAGGTCTTTTAATATGTTTAAAAGGGCTAATTCTTCACTGTTAAAATTTTCATTTTTTAAAGAATTATTATCTCTTAGTTTTTTAAAAATTCCTATGACAAAATCTTTATATTTTTCATAATTTTTTCCAAAGGCAGATTTTATAAAGTTTTTATTGGTAAGGACTTCTATCCAAAGGGAGAGCTTTGTCGCTTCATCGAAAACTTGATAATTTTCTGCATAGTCTGTGAGATAAAGTTCTTCAGGCTCATCTTTTTGCGTAATTAAGGTCAAATATTTTTTTACAGTGAAGTTTAAATAAAGTTCTATTAGTGGGAAGTGTTTATTTTTATAAGTTTTAACATCACTTATTGCTTTAAGATTAATGGATTTTGCAAATTCAGCTAACATTGATGGAGAAAGATCTCCAGATTTTAAAAGATTTACATAATTCATGTCTAAAAATGTGAGGAAGTTGTCAAAATTTTCTACAAAAGTATTGCCAAAGACAGATTTTTTATTTTCAAGAAGTATTTTTATTATATTGTCGTCGTAATAAAATCCGCTTTCACTATTTTGCAAGAGGTCTAGATAATAAAAGATGTTTTCTTTTATATCATTTAAGTCCTTTAAAATATTTTTGACATCGCGACCCATAGTTAATAGTTTTCCATAAAAAATAATTAAAAAGTCTAGAGAATTTGACAAGTCTTCACGATTTAAAAAATCACCAGATTCACAAAAGTCTTTAAATATTTTTTTATAGTCTAAATCATAGTCCTTAAAGGTTTTTTCTTCTAGAAATAGGAAGTTTGAGTAAATTCTAGAAAATAAGCCAATAAAAAATCCCATTATAAATTCAGGGTCAGCCTTTGGGAATATTTTTTTGAAGAGCTCATGGTTTTGCACAACCAAAAAATCTTCTTCATAAAATTTATTTAAGAGATCTTCAAGTTCACTCATCTCTTCTTTGTTATCGAAATCTATGTCTCCAAAATTTTTTTTGTTTATGGATTCTATGCTCACACCTAAAATAGAGATAATATTTAAAAATTCTCTCTTTAAAAAGTTTTTATCCATTTTAATAGGTCCATAATTTTCTTCTATGTGTTGGAAGAGATTGCCTATATTTTCAGAAAGAGTAAAGAATAATTCTTCGTCCATTATTTGGATAACTTGAAGTAAGGCTTTTTTATCTTCATGTTGAAAGACTCTATAAAGTCCAAATTCGTCTCTTGTGATATCTATATTTGTGTAATTATAAACTTCAATGTATTCATCTAAGAGTACATCGTAAAAAAGATAATTATCTTCTCTCTTTTCGATTCTAAATAGGGAGACATAGGAGTCCCTTAAAATTTTTATAATGTAGTCAAAGTTTTCATGAGGAACTTCAATTTCTTTTAGCATGCTTTTTAAAACTCTTAGGGCACTAGCTTCATACTCCTTTAAGTCAAAGAGCATAAAGGCTGCTAGCTCGTCATTATCTCTTACCATGACATAGGGATTTTCTGTTATGGGAGAAAATTCAATTGCATTTAAAAATTTTTCAAAGCCAATAGTTGACTCTTTCAAGAGTTTTTTTCCAATGTCATAAATTTCTCGTGTGCTTAATTTCATTTTTTCACCTAAATTTCTTCAACTAATTCCTTTAGTTCATCCATGTATTTAAAAATGTATTCGATGTGATAATTGTAGACAGCTTCTACTTCATTTAAATTATTAGAAAAGGGCTCATCTAATTCATAGCGCTTATTGGCTTCATTTGAAACTTTTTCACTTAAATAATTTGCATTCATATTATTTATTACTGCTAGTCTTACAGATATACTTTCAAGTAGTGAGAGAATTTTTGTCTCTTTATCCAGTGAATGGCCGTGGTGGAAGGGAGTTTTTACTTCCTTTTTCAAAAGTTTATAAAGTGTATTTGCATTAGTTAAATTTTCATTAAAATCAGACAAATTTGCTCTCTTGTCGTAAATTATTTCTCTCAAAACTCTATTTGCTGATTGGTAGCATTTTTTTGAAACGGAAATAAAATCTTCCCAGATGTTGGGAGAAGATATTAAATAATTTACTACTACACCAACTACTACACCTACAATTGTACCAATAATTCTATTTACAGCATAAAAGGCCTTGTCTGAATTGGAACAAAAACTTGCAACAAATACTATACAGGAAAGTTGTGTCATGTCACGCATTTTTACAACGGAAAGTATATAAATTGTTATTAAAATCCCAATGCCTGCAATTAGTGGCTCCAGAAAAAGTGGAACAGATATTATAGAACTTAAATAGCCAAGTATTACTCCAAAGATACAAGTAAAGAGCCTTTTTTTCATGTCACTTAAAGATTCTGACATTGATGGCTTCATGGAAGAAACTGCAGCAATGGCAACAAAAATTTGTGAATTTAATTTAAAAAAATCTGAAATAAAAAGTCCAATTACAACAGCAAGAGCTGTCTTAATTGCACGCATGCCAATTCTGTATTTGTAATCAAATTTATTTTTTATTGCCATGTAATCACCCAATCTATTTTTATATTTCAGGATAATTATATCAATAATAAATATAAAAGTACATTTTCATAATTTACGGGAGTCCTGATATAATTTGTAAAAATTGGGTAAATAATTAACAAAGAAAAGGAGAGTGACATTTATGTTATTGAACTTTGTTGGAAAAAACATTGAACTTACAGAATCTTTAAAGAATGTGGCAGAAAAAAAATTCTCCAAATTGGATAAATACTTTTCTGAAGAAGCTGAAGCAAGGGTTGTATTCTCTACTGTAAGAGAAGAACAAACTGTGGAAGTTACAATATTTTTACCAAAGACAATTATTAGAGCAGAAGAAACTACAGACGATATGTACTCTTCAATGGATAACGCTGTGGATGCACTTGCTAGACAAATTAGAAAACACAAAACTAGATTAAAGAGAAGATACCAAAACAACGAAACAATTAGATTTGATGAAATTGTTGAAAAAGAAAAGGAAGAAACAGAAACGAAAATCGTAAAGAGAAAAAATTTTGAATTAAGTCCTATGAATGAAGAAGAAGCAATTCTTCAAATGGAACTTTTAAATCACAATTTCTTCGTATTTTTAGATGCAGATACTGAAGCGATTTCTATTGTCTACAAGAGAAAAGATGGAAATTACGGAAAAATTGAAGTATAAAATACATTTTAAGGGCGCTTAGGCGTCCTTTTTTTGTGGGATTTTTTATTAATTTTAGAAAAAACTTTCCTTACAATAAATTTTACATGGCATAAATATTACTTTTACATTTTTTTGTTACATTAGATTTAATGAAAATCTAGGAGGAATAAATGAAAAAATTAAAAAAAGTTTTGGCAGTTACACTTGCAGTGGCAACTCTTGCACCAAGCCTTGCCTTTGCAGAAAAGAAAGATTATGGCAGTGCCAAAAATGTAATCATGATGATACCTGACGGTTTGAGTGTTGAAGCCTTAACTACAGCAAGATGGATGACAAAGGACAAAAAATTTGTAATGGATGATTTGGCAACAGGTCTTGTTAGAACAAATAATTCCAACACACCTATTGCAGACTCTGCTCCAGCAGCCACAGCTATGGCAGCAGGAATAAAAACAGAATCACCTTTTGTAGGATGTTATCCAACTAAGGCAGGCATGCCAGGTTCACTTGAAATTGAAAAAGATAAAGCAAAACAACCTATAGCAAATGTACTTGAAGGAGCTAAGAGAAGTGGAAGATCCACAGGAATTGTTTCAACTTCAAATATTCAACACGCAACACCAGCAGATTTTTCTGCCCACAATCCTGACAGAAATAATTATGAAGACCTTGGAGAACAACAAGTTTATCAAGATATGGATCTTGTATTAGGAGCAGGCAGCACTTATTTAAGTAAGGAAACTAGAAAAGACAAAGAAGATCTTATTTCTGAAATTAAAAATAAGGGTTATGATTATGTAACTAATAAAAAGGCAATGGAAGATTCAAAGGGCGACAAAGTTTGGGGACTATTTGAAGATAAATCCTTCCCTTATGAAATAGATAGAGATAAAGTAAATAAACCTTCTCTTGCAGAAATGACTGACAAGGCACTAAAGGTGCTTTCAAAAAATGACAAGGGATTTTTCCTAATGGTAGAAGGTTCAGAAGTTGACTGGGCAGCTCACGCAAATGATCCAGTTGCACTTGTTCACGAAATAAAAGCCTTTGACGATGCTGTAAAAGTTGCAAAGGACTTTGCTGATTCACACAAGGACACAGTAATTGTCATAGCAGCAGACCATGGAACTGGCGGAATAACTTTTGGACACAGAAATATTTCCCATGGCTATGATAAAGTACCTCTTGACGAATTTACAAAGTTAATTTCATCAGCAAAAATTTCTGTAACTAAAGCAGCCGAAGAAGTTAAAGAAGATAAATCTAATGTAAAAGAAATAATGGCAAAAGATTTTGGCATAAAAGATTTAACTGAAGAAGAAATGAACTTAATAAAAAGTGAAAAAGATATAGTTTCAGCAATGGGAAGAATCATCTCAGCAAGAAGCCACATTACATGGACAACTGGCGGACATGTTGGTGGAGATATAGGTCTTTATTCTTACTCAACAGCAGAAAAAGCAGAAAGACTTATTGGAACAGTTCACAATTATGAAATTGGAAGATACCTTGAAGATGTGCTTGACCTTGATTTAGACAAATTAACTGAAGAACTTTATCAACCAATCAGAAAGGGCTTCGAAGAAAAGGGAGCTAAAGTTAATTTTAAAAAGAAGGGCGAAAATGATTACGAAGTCATGGTAACAAAGGGCGATGACAAAATTATTTTCCCAGTATCAAAGAATTACGCAATTAAAAATGGCGAAAAAGTTGAACTAGACGGACTTACAATTTACAGCACAAGAGCCGTGTATGTACCACAAAGTGCCTTTGATTTAGTAAAATAACAAAAAAATAATAAATCCTAATATTTGAAAATCCTAATTATATTTCAAATCCAATAAAAAACTGCGGCTAAGTAGACAGCTGCAGTTTTTTATTTCTTTTCAATATTTGCAATTTCTCTTTGAATAAAGCGACCTGCCACATTGGCAATTTCCTTTACACTTTTGATTTTAATATAATTTCTTCCAAACAAAAATTTTGCATTTTCTATTTTGTCGCTATTTAATATTGCCGATGCGTTAATGCCAAGTTTTTTTAACTTGTCCAATTCCTTTTTAGTGTCCTCTAAAGAGGCTTCTTCAGAATAATTTTTTGAGCCAAAAAAGTTTTTTGAAGCCAGAGGTCTAATGTCACGAGGATGAGCATCAGTTAGGGCAATTAAAAGATGATTTTCATTTATAGAATCAATTAAATTTTGATATGCACGATAAAAAAGTCCATCACGATTCCAACCACTTGTCCTATATCTAAAAATTTTCTCAATATCAGATTTTTCTTCATAATCCTTTAAGATTGTGATAACTGTATAATCGGAAACAGTCTCATAAGAAATCACACGATTTAATATTTCGTTGTTTTCCAGGGACTTAGACACAATATATGCCTCAATAGCTATATCACTTTCTAAATCCATTAAGGAAGCAGAAGCATCTAAAATTAAATCCACCTTTAAATAAGAATGTAAATTTAAAATTTTCTTAGAAAAAATATTAACCTTGTCAGAAATCATAGACTTGTAGGCAAGACGTGAAATTAATTTTCCACTATTTGTTACAACTTCTTCCATGCCAGAATGAGAAGAAAGTGCAAGCCTAATTTTTTTAGATAGACTTTTAATTTCATTGTTGTAAAAGTTTCGGTTTTCTTTAAATTTTAAGAGATGCCTATTTACAGCCTCATCGTCAAAATTTTCTTCATTAAGATTTTTGTGGCTCTGACCTCTTGTAAAATGAAGCTTTGATTTTTTGTGGGCGCCATATAAATATTTCTCTTCAATTAACTTCATTTCATCCTCAGAATAAATTGACTTGCCAAAAGTATCTTCAATGTATTTTTCTTTTTCCCTTCTTCTTTTTAGGGCAAGGGAATAGAAAAATCCAGTGATGCCAGAAGATTTTTTGACTTGAAAATCTCCAAAAAGAGTTGGATTATTAGATCTTTCAAGTTTAACAAAGCTCATAGAATCAAAGAGGGTGAAATTTTTTAGGGGAGAGAATTTTAAAGCTTCATTTTCCCTATAATTTAAGCTTTCACGAAAAATTTTTAGGATTCTTTCTTCTAAATTTTTTTCATCAGTATCGCTTTTAAGCTTTAAAGACTCAAAAATTTTTTCTCTCTTGTCGCTTAACTTATAGGGCATGCCTAAAATATCATGAACTTTTTTAAGCTGCATTTCAAAAAATAAATTTTCTTTTAAGGCCAAATTTTTTCTCTGCAAGTCGTATTTATCTTCTAAAAATTTTTTTACATAAATTTTTCTAAGAGAGGTCAAGACTTGCCTGGACTTTACTTCTTTTTCATAGACAAAATCTTCTAAGAGAAAAATTGCAAATAAATCAAATTTATCTCTGTTAAGATTGTACTCCCAAATTTCAAAAAGTTTCTCCAAATTTTCACTGCCAAAATATTTTGCTGAAAGGCCGATTATTAAATTTAGATAAAAGTCCGGATTGCCAGATATGTCTTCGCCAGTGATGAAAGGCTCATTGTCATAGTCCATGGAGCCGTCCCAAATTATATTTTTTATTCGATTTTCTTCTTTTCTAGAATTTTTATTTTTCATAGTAAAAATCACTCTTGGAAAATATCTTTAAAATATAAATTTTCTTCAAACCTCGTCTTAATTAAATCCCTTAAAATTTCTTCTTCATAGGGATCAAAGAGTTTATTTGCAATAGTAAGCTGAAGGGCAGAATTTAAACTAAGATCTTCTCTAACAAGATCTATTGCGTCAAAAATTCCCCTAAGATCTGGAGCATGGCGTGAAATTTCTCCTGCCTCTGCCTTTAATTTTAAATCGTAAAAGAAAAAGGCAATGTTTCCAACATACTCATCCTTCATATTTGGATATTCTTTTTTAATAAGTTCAACAAGTCTATCACGAGAAATTAGGGGCATTTTTATAATTACAAAACGAGAGAGAAGTGCTTCGTTTAACTCTCTTGTGCCCTCGTAGCCATAATTCATTGTGGCAATAAATCTCGTTGCGGGATGAAGCTTTATAAGGTCATAACCAGGTATGTCAATAATTCTTCTGTAGTCTAAGATGGAGTGTAAGACAGCCATGGCTTCATTTTTTGCCATATTAATTTCATCTAAGACAACAAAGCCTCCACAATTTGCAGCCTTTGTAATAGGTCCTTCACGAAAGAGGACATTTCCATTTTTTAAGGTATCATCGCCAATTAAAACGGAGCTATCTATATTTATGTGAAAGGACAGATTCCAAAGAGGTCTTTTAAAAAAGTAGGCGAGATTTTCTGCCAAGACATTTTTGCCTGTGGACTTGTCGCCAACTAAGAGAATATTTTTTCCAGCCAATACTGCAGAAATTGCCTCCCTTAAAATTTCATCGCCAGAATAAAAGAAGTGAGGATTTGGAATTCTTTCCTTATATTTTTCCTCTAATTCATAATTTTTTATAAAGTCGTCAATTTTTGTATTTTTCATTTAAGTCACTCATCGTTTCATTTTTCAATTGAATTTATTTCGTTCTCAACATATAATTTTTTAAAATTTCCAAGGCCAATGGCAGAAATAATAATTTCCATGTCTTCTCTGCCTTTAAGGTAAAGTTCAATAGTTGGATTATAAAAAATTGATATGCCAGAGAAATCTATTTTTTTATACCTACTTGTGTCCTCGTCTTCTCTTATACTTATGTCAAAGTCAAAGCTTCCCACGCCGCAACAACAAGCCTTTACATCAACATCAGGATTTACAAAGATTTTATTTATATTTTTCTTTTTGAGAAAATCTAAAGCCTTATCACTTAATATAAAATTCATAAAACCTCCTAAATAAAAAAGGTGGCAAATAGCCACCTCTTATTTTAAAATAATTAATCTAAATTAATAGATTGGATTCTTTCTTTATTTTTCTTACCAAGTTTTATTACGAAGTAAGCATATAAAACTGAAATAACTCCTGCTGCAGGGTAGGCAATTGAGAATGGCATTCCAAGTCCAAGACCTTTAATGTTAATAATAAATGAGAATACTATAAATACATAGAAGATTCCTGGAAGTAGAGTAATAATATAATTTTTGCCTGTATCAATTAAATAAATAGTTGCAACAGCTAGAGCAAAAGTTGCTACGAATTGGTTAGTGAAACCAAAGTATCTCCAAAGTAGGTTAAATCCATTAGGATTTGTTTTTGCAAAGTATAGAATTGCAAAAGCTGGGATAAATAATACTGCAGAAAGTCCAGCTCTCTTTGAAGGAGCTTTTTGGTCAATATTTAATTCTTCAGAGATGATAAGTCTTAGTGATCTAAATGCAGTATCGCCAGAAGTAATAGGAAGTGCAATAACACCAAGAACTGCAAGAAGTCCACCAACATTACCCATGAAGTATTTAGAAACTTGACCAACCATAATTGTTCCCGGAGTGTCAAGTGCAGCTTTTCCAGAAGAGAATAGAACAATTGCACCTGCTGCCCAAACCATGGCGATGAAACCTTCAGCAATCATAGTTGAGTAGAAAGTTGTTCTAGCTTCTGATTCAGATTTAACAGTTCTAGAAATAAGT
>QWCQ01002153.1_pt1 | contig 12024 bp, 11 predicted proteins | sample 1972701 | NCBI WGS metagenome assembly QWCQ01 (sample SAMN09866704, study PRJNA288562) | Human gut metagenome isolate pre4_stool, whole genome shotgun sequencing...
TGCATTTTCTGATTTTTTGCCTATTTTATTATTACTAGATGCAAAGGTTAGATTGTACAATAATGGTGTAATGAGTGTTGAAGAATTTTTGAATTCTGATATAAAGAAGGACTTATTAGTTGAAGTCATGATTCCTAACAAAGATGTCCATTGCACTCAAATTGTTCAAAGAATTTGTTGCAAGGATTTTCCAATTGCTATTGTAAGTATTTCTAAAATTGATGAAAAATATAAGGTAGTATTTGGAGCGAGACCTCAAAAAGCAATGATTATGAGAGATGTTTCTGATGAGATTAACGCTAATGGATTTGATAGGGAAAAGACATTGGAATTAATTGATGAGTATATAGGGTCAAATAATAAAGCGAAGAAAAAATACAGAAAACTTTTATTTGTTGGATTATTGGAAAAAGCGTTAGGTGAATTGCAATGATTATAGAATTAAATGTTAATAATAAAAACCATATAGCTAGTGTTGATTGCGATACTACTTTGTACACTGTGCTTCGCGATTTGGGTTATAAATCGGTTAAGTGTGGTTGTACAACATCAAATTGTGGTCTTTGTACTGTGTGGATGGACGATGTTCCAGTACTTTCTTGTTCTGTTTTGGCGTTAAGATGTGAAGGAAAAAAGATTACAACTTTGGAAGGAATATCAGATAGCCAAAGAAAATTCGGAGAACTTTTGACTGAAGAAGGTGGGGAACAATGCGGTTTTTGTTCACCGGGGTTCATTATGAATGTTTTGAGTTTGAAGAAAACTATCAAAAATCCTACAGATGAAGAAATCGAAGATTATTTGATGGGTAATTTATGTAGATGTACAGGTTATGCTTCTCAAATGAGAGCTATTAAGAAATATTTGGAGATTGATGATGAAGATAAATAAAGATTTCAAAAAAATAGATTCAAGCTCATTAGTTACTGGAAAACCTGTCTATACAGAAGATTTGAAAGATCCTAATGCGCTGATAATTAAGCTGATGAGAAGTCCGTATGCAAGATGCGAAATATTAGAAATAGACAAATCAAGAGCAGAAGCGATGGATGGAATTGTGGCAGTGTACACTTATGAAGATGTTTTCGACAATAAATTTACATTGGCAGGACAATCTTATCCAGAACCTAGCCCTTATGATATGTCGATTTTGTCAAAAGAAATTAGATATATGAGAGAGCCTGTGGCAATCGTAGTTGGAATTAACGAAAAAGTGTGTAATCAGGCTATGAAGAAAATTAAAATCAAGTACGATGTTAAAGAACCATTACTTGATTACACAAAAGCTATTGACAATGAAATTATAGTACATGAAGAAGATGTATTCTTTAATGGGCCAACGAAAGTTTTTGGTTACGATACAAAAAGAAATCTAGTTGGTGAAAAGAAAGAATCTTGGGGAGAAGATGTCGACAAGGTTTTGAGTGAATGTGATGTCGTATTGGAGGATACTTTTACAACAAAGGCACAAGCGCATTGCATGATGGAAACTTACAGATCGTATTGTTACATGGATCAATTTGATAGATTGTGTTGCATTACATCTACACAAGTTCCATTTCACATCAAAAGACAATTATCCGTTGCTTTGGGAATAAGTGATTCAAGAATAAGAATTATAAAACCAAGAGTAGGTGGGGGATTCGGTGGAAAACAAACAAGTGTCACAGAAATTTATCCAGGATTTGTAACTTTAAAAACAGGAAAACCATCGATTCTTGTGTTTGACAGAGAAGAAACTTTTGAAGCTTCAAACTCACGCCACCAAATGAAAGTGAAAGTTAAAATAGGTGCCAAAAAAGATGGGACGATTGAAGCGTGTGACATTTATGCGTTATCCGATCAAGGAGCTTATGGGTATCACGCATTTACCACTTTGAACTTGGTTGGAAACAAAACACTTCCATTGTACAGTAGAATGAGGGCTGCTAGATTTTTCGGACAAGTTGTTTACACAAATAAACTTCCTGGTGGAGCTTTTCGTGGTTACGGTGCAGTTCAAGGAACATTTGCACTAGAATCTATGGTAAACAAATTAGCAAAAGAATTAAACATGGATCCAGTTGAACTAAGACTTAGAAACACTGTTCGTGAGGGAGAAAAAACTCTGGCTTATGGAATAGATGTCAAAAGTTGCAAATTAAATGAATGCATTGAAAAGGCAAGAGAAATGATTGAATGGGATAAATATTATCCTTTCAAAGAAGAAAAAGACAAAATAATTTCAGTTGGAATGGCTATTGCACAACAAGGAAGTGGAATTCAAAACGTTGATACTTCAACAGTTGAAGTTAGATTAAATGAACAAGGTGATTATACATTGTTGATGAGTCCTACAGATGTTGGACAAGGAACTGATTCAATCATGGTAAATTTGGCAAATGAAGTGTTGCAATGCGGAATGGACAATATTATTCCAATAATTGCAGACACTGATATAACGCCATTTGATCCAGGAAGTTACGCATCAAGTGGTGTGTATATAACTGGTGGAGCAGTTGTTCGTGCTTGCGAAAATTTGTTAAACAAAATCAAAAAACGTGTTGCAATGAGATTTGAAACTTCTGTTGAATGGTTAGAAATTAGAGATCAAGCAGTTTATTTGCAAAATAAGAAATTAAGGAGAAATAAAAGTAGAAGATTACGCAGCGGTTGTCGATTGCGGAACTGTGATGAATACCAAATTAGCGACAGTTCAAGTAGAAGGCGGAATTGGCCAATCAATAGGATATGCATTGTATGAAGATTCATTGTGGGATGATGAAGGAAGATTAAAAGAACATTCATTTATTTCGTATAATTTGCCTTCAAGAAAAGACATTGGAAATATTCATGTTGATTTTTGCGAAAGTTATGAGCCGACAGGTCCATTCGGAGCAAAATCAATTGGAGAAATAGTTTCGAATACACCTGCACCAGCGATTAATGGAGCGATATTAAATGCACTTGGTTGCACTTTTGATACTCTTCCAATAAAAGCTGAAGATGTTTTATTAAAAATGTATGAATAGAATTTAGATCAGAGGTTAATAGCCTCTGATTTTTTGTGGGAAAATATTACAAAACTTAAACAATTTATATATATAATTTGATAATAAAAATTTAATAATATTTTCACAAAATATCAAACGATTTTCATTAGTAGTATTAGGGATATGTATTTTTCAAAATAAAATTTTTTTGCAAAAAAATCGTAAGAAAAATCAAAATTACTGAATAATGTGTAGAATTAAGTAAATAAAATTTAAGAAATTTAAAATTAAATTTGAAAATTGTGCTCAATATACTATAATATATAACTATAAAACAAAAAAGGGGTGTTTAGATGAAATTTGTAGCATTAGCAGTTACTTTAGTATTATTTGCTTTATTGATGTTCATGGCTAAGAAGAAAATGAATTTTGGTACAAGAACAATTGTAGCTGCAATTCTAGGTATTATAGTAGGATTTATTTTTAAAGGAAACACAGAATATGTAAAAGTATTTGGATCTATATATGCTAATTTATTATTTGCAATTGTAATTCCATTACTGTTTACATCAATTGTTAGTACTGTAGTTTCATTGGAAAGTATAGAAAAAATGAAGAAAATCGGAACAAAAACAATTGGTATTCTAAGTTTACACAATGTTTTGGGTTCACTTGTAGGTTTGATTTTAGGGGTAGCATTTAAAATTGGACAAGGAAGTTCATTAACTTTGGCTGCAGATGCAAAAGCTAAGGAAGTTCCAACATTTGCAGAAACTTTTGTAAATTTCTTCCCAGATAATGTCTTGGGAAATGCAGCCGAAGCAAAAGTTGTACCTATAATTATTTTCTCTGTTCTTTTAGGATTAGCGATTTTACAATTAGAAGAAAGAGGAGAAGGAGAAAAGGCAAAACCATTTTTAAGTTTTATCGACTCAGCTGCAGCAGTTATTTTTAGATTTACAGGAATGATTATAGACTTCACTCCATATGCAGTTTTAGCTTTGATGGCAAATGCAGTTAGCAGAACTGATATGGCTAGTATGATGCCTTTGATTGTTGTGTTGATATTGACTTATGTTGCATCAATTTTTCACTCATATATAACAACTGGAGCTCTTTTGGCGATATTTGCAAAGGTAAATCCTATCAAATTTTTCAAAAAATTCTGGCCAGTTCAATTGATTGCATTCTCTACACAATCTTCTGTAGGATGTATTCCGGCAAATACTGATAACTTAAAAGATAAATTAGGTGTTTCTGAAAAGATAGCAACATTTGTTGCATCAACAGGTTCAACTGTTGGTATGCCTGGTTGTGCAGGATTTTGGCCAGTATTGTCAGCTATTTTGACAATTAATGTTATGGGAATTCACTACTCATTCGGACAATACGTATTGCTAATATTGGTAGCATTGGCAGTATCATTGGGTACAGTTGGAGTTCCGGGAACTGCAACAATTACTACTACAGCAGTATTCGCAGCAATGGGCCTTCCTGTTGAAATGGTTGTATTGATGAGCCCTATATCAATGCTTGCAGATATGGGTAGAACTGCTACAAATGTTACCGCAGCAGGTTCTTCAGCAGTTATAGTTGCAGCAAGCGAGGGAGAATTAGACAGAGAAGTTTTTAATTCATAATTTTTACAAATAATTTATAATACGATAATAAATTAGCAACCTTTACACATTTACTGATTAGTATTATAATCAAATTAGTAAATATTAGAAAGGGAATCTTAGATATGACAGAAAAAGCAAAATCTTTTTTTGAGTGGTTATTTGTAATAGGAATTGCCATTGTGTTGGCATTATTGCTTAGAAATTTTGTAATTAGTACAACTCATGTTGAAGGAAATAGCATGAATCCTACAATTGAGAATGGAGATCGAATTTTCGTCAACAGAATGGGGATTTTTAAGAACAAATTAAAACGAGGTAATATTATAGAACTTCATGCACCGGATAAATCTGGTCGTGATTACATCAAAAGAATTGTAGCATTACCGGGAGATACTGTTGAATTAAAAAACAATAAAGTATATGTTAATAATGAACAATTGAATGAAAATTATACAAGTAGTCAAACGACTCTTGTTTCAGGAAATGAAACAAAATGGGAATTAGGAGAAGATGAGTATTTTGTATTGGGGGATAACAGACTCCCACGAGAATCAAATGATAGCAGAATATTCGGACCGATAAAGAAAAAGGCGATAGTTGGTAGAGCTTTTTTGAGATATTTTCCATTTAATAAATTCGGTGTATTATAAGAAAAACTAATCTTGGATTTTCCAAGATTAGTTTTTTTAATTGGTATTAGTTTGAATTTTGCTGAATTGTACCACTTCTGTACGCTTCAATTAAACCTTCCAAATCTTCGATAAGTTCTAGGATTTCTTCTCCTTCGTCTGTATCTTTTATGAGCATTCTTTTTGGAAATTCTTCAGTGATTGTAACTTCTGGAGTGTATGCACCGTGAACTGATTCCATCACTTTGAAATTCTTGTGTTTTGCTATTGCCAAGTGATGCGAGTTAAATGTCAACGTATAACCAGCAATTCCTGTTTTCTTTTGGTAGGCTTCGGAAATTCCACCATCAATTACATAAGTTTTGCCATTAGCTGATACTGGTTTTTCTCCATTGATGCTTTTAACAGGAACGTGTCCATTAATTATGTGAGAAGTTTCAGGATTCATATTGAATTCTTCAAATATTTTGTCTGCGTATTTTTCAATCTTACTTAAACTAAAATAAGGATTACTTACTTCTTTTCTAACATCTTTGTCAGTAATGAAGAAGTTTTCAAATGTTGATATTTTACTTTTTCCGAACATAGGAGATTTTGGGCCACACCACATATACCAGAAAAAGTCCAACGCTGTTTGTCTGTCTGGGTCATTATCATCCATGTTTTTCGCTGAATTTATAATTCCTTCGAAGAAATCCAAAAGAGATTTGCCACTGTAGGTATTGGATTGATATGTGAATTCTTCGAAACTACCGTCCTTATTCATAGGGATACATCCATGGAAAAGCAAATTGCTGTTTGCGATTTTGTACACTGAACCATATGAGAACAAAAAGTCCATGTGCTCTTTTAATCTGTGACTTGTTCTGAATGATTTTGAAATGCATTCTATAACTTCCTGTTCACTTGGTGTTAATTCAAGAGGATTGTCAGGATCAATTGTAGGGAATTTAATATCCAAAAGTGCATGGGGCTTGCCATTTGCATCTTTGTAAATTCCATTTTTAAAATCAATTCTTTCAAGATATAATCTGTCTAATTGTTCAAATTCTGGATTTCTCTTAAAAAGTTGGTTTTCTAATTTGAATTGAATTATAGAAATAGCCTTGTGCATTCTTGCTGCGTGAAGCAAATCAGTTTCTGAGTGTTTGTTATCGTCCAAGATTCTTACTTTGAATCTTTTACATGGATCATCGTAATATGATTCATCTGCCAATGTCGATAATAATCTCAAATTAATTCCGTAACCATCTTCCAAAGATTGAAAATTATTGTAACTTATTGCATTTCTAACTACGTTACACGCATTCACATAACTACCGAGATAAGCTCCAATCCATGTAACATCGTGGTTACCATATTGAATATCCACATCTTTTTTAGCAATAAGCGTATCCATAATAATGTCCGGTCTTTTTCCTCTGTCAAAAATATCACCGACGATGTGTAGCCAGTCAATGTTCAAATCTTGAATTAATTCACACAAAGTTATTATAAAATCTTCACTAACTTCTATTTTTATGATGCTATCTAAAAGTTGATTAAAATATTCTTTCTTATTCAAAGATTCGTATTGAATGTTAAGCATTTCATCTATCAAATCTCTGTAGTAAAAGGGAGTTTGATTTCTGACTTTTTGTCGGGAATATTTACTGGCAACTCTTTTTGCTATTCTTATCAGATAAAAAATAGTATCTCTAATCCATGTTTCTGTATATTCATCGTTTTCCTTTGTAATATTGATAATTGTTTTAGGATCGTAAATTAAATTGGCTAATTGATTTTTTCTTGATTCAGATAATTTGTCTTTGAATTCAAGGTCAATTTTAATTCTGGTATTACCAGAAGCACTTTTAATGATTCTATTGAAACTATCGTATTGTCCATGTAAATCAGATAAAAAGTACTCTGTACCTTTTGGCAACACAGACAAAGAAGTCAAACTTATTATTTTGTTAGCGGCCTGTTCAATCGTAGGAAATTCTTTTGCAAGTAATTTCAAGTATTTTAAATTGTTCAATTTTCTACCTCCATAATACTATTATATATGAACTTTCAAAAAAAGAAATAGTTTGCCTATTGAAAACTGATTACAAATTTGATATAATTATAAGCGTAAAGATTTGTTAAATAACAAACAAATATTTTTTTACTTATTAATCCTATAATATTAGTAGGAAATAAAAAAAGGAGGAAACATAATGAGTAAAATAGTTTTAATTGGAGCTAACCATGCAGGTACAGCTTGTGCGAACACAATATTGGATAATTACAAAGATGAAGAATTAGTAATTTTTGATCAAAACTCCAATATTTCTTTCTTAGGTTGTGGAATGGCGCTATGGATTGGAAAACAAATTAAAGGTCCAGAAAAATTATTTTATTGTAGCAAAGAAGTTTTCGAACAAAAAGGTGCTACGGTTCACATGGAAACAAAAGTAGACAACATTGACTACGACAAAAAAATTGTTTATGCAAAGGACAAAGACGGAAAAGAAATTCAAGAATCTTACGATAAATTGGTATTAGCTACAGGATCTCAACCAATTTTACCAGACATCGAAGGAATGGATTTGGAAAATGTTCAAAAAGTTAAAATTTTCCAAGATGCACAATCAGTCATAGACAAGATTAATCACGAAGAAATCAAAAAAGTTGTAGTAGTAGGAGCTGGCTACATAGGAACAGAACTTGCAGAAGCTTTCAAGAGATTAGGAAAAGAATCTACATTGAAAGGTGAATACGATTGTGACATGGTAATAATGTCTATAGGATTCAAACCAAACAGTTCACTTGCAAAAGATCATTTGAAATTAAACGATAAAAAAGCAATAATCACTGACAAACATCAACAAACTTCTGATGAAAATGTATTTGCAGTTGGAGATTCAACAGTTATTTTCAACAACGCAACAGGAAAATTTGAATACGTTGCATTAGCTACAAATGCTGTAAGAAGTGGTATAGTAGCTGGTCACAATGTTTGTGGAACAAAATTAGAATCAAACGGTGTTCAAGGATCAAACGGAATTAAGATTTACGATTTGTGCATGGTATCAACAGGTTTAACAGTTAGAAATGCTGAAAAATTGGGAATGGAAGTAGAATACACTGATTTCACAGATTTACAAAAGCCACCATTTATGGAAGAAAACAACAAAGAAGTTACTATCAGAATTGTTTACGACAAAAATTCACGCGAAATAAAAGGTTGACTATGGCAGCTATTCAAGCGTTATAATCAAAAAAATTAGCGACTACTTTTAATACAAGTAGCCGCTTTTTTATTTAGCCAAGAGCAACATCCAAAATCATCATTATAATAAATCCAATTACAATTCCGTAAGTTGCTTGGCGTTCATATCCGTTGCTGTGAGTTTCAGGAATGATTTCGTCGCTAATTACAAAAAGCATTGCGCCTCCGGCAAAAGCCAAAATAAATCCCAAAATAGGTGAGAACCAAGTTACAAGACCGTAACCCAAGAACGCACCAATTGGTTCTACTAATCCTGTAAATAATGCAATTAAGAATGCTTTTTTGACTGTGTAATTTTCTCTAACCAAAGACAAAGCAACAGCCAAACCTTCAGGCATATTTTGTAGACCAATTCCTATTGCGATTGGAAGCCCGTTTGCCACTGAATCTCCACCAAAGCCAACTCCAGTTGCCATACCTTCTGGGAAATTGTGAATTGTAATCGCAATTACAAACAACCATATTTTTTTCAAAGAATCTGAAGGATTTCCTTCAACTCTTTTGTCTAATAAATGCTCATGCGGAGAGTATTTGTCGATTATATCCAAAAACACAGCTCCCGCTAAAATTCCTAGTGAAGAGATTATAACTCCTCTAAAGCCTCCACCGTTTTCTTCAATACTAGGTAAAATCAGAGAAAAACAAGTTGCAGAAAGCATGACACCTGCAGCTGCCCCTAAAAATACATCTAACTTACCTTGACTTACATTTTTTGTGAAAAAAACAGGGATTGCTCCTATTCCGGTTAGAAGTCCAGGAACTATTAACCCTAACATTGTCAATAAAAATGGGTCAATATTTTTCATCATAAAAATCCCCCTTCAAAAATTTTAAAAATAAAATTTCTAATACTATTTTACTATGAATTCAAGAAATATCAAATATGATATAATATTAAAATAACTGATATTTTAAAAAATCAAATCGAAACGAAAAATATTTCTCACGCGTATATTTTTTCTGGTTCAAGAGGAACAGGTAAAACTAGTTGTGCGAAAATCTTTGCAAGAGCTATCAACTGTTTGAATTTACAAGATGGAAATCCTTGCAATAAATGTGAGAATTGTATGAGTTCTTTGGAAGAATCCACATTAGATATCGTAGAAATGGATGCTGCGAGTAACAGAAGAATTGACGATATTAGAGAACTGCGAGATAAAGTAATTTATCCACCTACAAAATTAAAGTACAAAGTTTATATTATAGACGAAGCACACATGATTACTAATGAAGGATTTAACGCTTTACTTAAAATCATGGAAGAACCACCAAAACATTTGGTGTTCATACTAGCTACGACAGAAATCGATAAAATTCCTCAAACAATTTTATCAAGATGTCAACGCTATGAGTTCAAGATGATTAATGCTAAGGATATTTCAGACAATATCAAATATATTTTGAATGATTTGAACAGAAAAATGGACGATGATGCGATTGAACTTATTGCAAACAAAGCTGATGGTGCAATGAGAGATGCATTATCTATTTTAGATCAAGTCTTAAGCATTGAAAAAGAAAATATAACAAAACAAGATATAAATGATATACTTGGTATTGTTGACAATACAGGAATTTTCAAGCTTGTAAATAGCATCATAAAAAAAGATGCAACAGAAGTTTTGGATAATTTGTATACAATATCACACAACAAGCCTGTAGAAAATGTTATGGATGAATTGTTAAATCATTTTAGAAACTTGTTGCTATCAAAAAATGGCCTTGACAATATCAGACAGAACAACACTCAATACAATGTTGAGTATAATGCGCAATCTGAATTGATTACGAATAGGCAAATAGTCGAAAGTATGTCGATTATAATAGAGCATCAGAAAAAACTTAAACAGGCAGACAATCAAAAAGCTCTGCTTGAAATTTTGGTAATGCGCCTAATAGATTACATTGATTACGATGATTTGATTGCCAGAGTGAATACTTTGGAAGATAAGCTCAAAAATATTGAACAAAATGGGATAAAAATCAATTCTTCACAAAAATTAGTCGAATTTGATGAAAAAATCGATAAAAACATAGAAATTTCACAAAAATCTTCAGAAAAAGCAGAAAAATCAGATGAATTATCCAATAAAAATGATATAATAAAGACTGATGAAAAAATCGACGACACGGATGAAGACGAAATTGTCGAAAATGAGGATTCATTTTTAAAATTAAGAGAAGTTTTAAGAGACTTCGACAAAATTCCAAAAGAATTAGCTAATGATATTAAAGCTAGTTTGGATAATGATAAGTTGATTTTGAAAACTAACCAGTTGTATATGTACACTTTGCTTCCTCACAAAAAAGTTATCGAACAATTACTAAAACCTCATTATGATTTCAAGGTTTTAGATTTACAAATTGATGATGAAGCAGAGAAAAAAGCAAATGAAAATGTTAAAAAATTACAAAATTTGTTTGGAAATAATTTCCAAATAATCGAAAAATAGGAGGAATTATGGGAAATAAATTTAGAGGCGGAATGCCTGGTATGGGAAACATGGGTAACATGATGAAACAAATGCAAAAAATGCAAAGACAAATGGAAGAAACTCAAAAAAGATTAGAAGAAACTGAAGTTACTGCAACTAGTGGTGGCGGAGCTATTGAAGTTGTAGCAAACGGAAAAAAAGAAATAGTTTCTATTAAAATAGATGAAGATTTGGTAAAAGATGGCGATGTTGAAATGCTTCAAGATATGGTTATGGTAGCTGTTAATGACGCTATCAAAAAAGTATTGGACATGAGTGAGTCTGAACTTGGTAAAATCACTGGAGGAATTAATATTCCAGGATTCTAAATAAGGGGGGATAATTTTGTCACTATACCCTAAAGCAATGGACGAATTGATTAAAAACTTGTCCAATTTGCCAACTATTGGCAGAAAAAGTGCGAAAAGATTAGCTTATAGAATTATAGATATGGATCCTAAGAAAGTCGATGAGCTTGTAGAAAGTATTGTAAATGTGAAGACTAATATTAGGCCGTGTGCTAATTGTGGAAATCTTACTGATAAAAAATTGTGTGATATTTGTTCCAATCAAAAAAGAGATAACAGTGTCATAACTGTAGTTGAAGATTCAATGAATGTAATATCAATTGAAAAAACTGGCGAATACAATGGGAAATATCACGTATTAGGAGGATTATTATCTCCAAGAGATAATATTGCTCCGCAGGATTTGAATTTGGAAAATTTGTTTTTGAGATGTAAAAAAGATTATGTAAAGGAAGTTATCCTAGCATTATCACCAACAACTAACGGAGATTTAACAACAAACTTCATAATAGAAGTTCTTAAAAATGAAGAATATAACGTAAAAGTTTCCAGAATTGCGATGGGAGTACCATTGGGAGCTAATTTGGAATATTATGACGAAATGAGCTTGTACAAAGCTATTTTGGATAGAAGAGAAATAAAATAATCATAATCTGCAAATCTTGTAGATTATGATTTCTTACGTTTAAATGTTTGTAATAAAAATGGAATGGAGGAAAATTTAATGGATTCAAATAGAATTAAAGAAGCAATCAAATTTTCG
>QWCQ01001767.1_pt1 | contig 12009 bp, 8 predicted proteins | sample 1972701 | NCBI WGS metagenome assembly QWCQ01 (sample SAMN09866704, study PRJNA288562) | Human gut metagenome isolate pre4_stool, whole genome shotgun sequencing...
TTAGTAAATAATAGCTACTCAATTGTTGATATTTATAATAAAATTAAGGATTCAAAAAGAAATAGATTTATAATTGAAAATTGGATAAATAAACTTTTATCTTTAAAATATTTAGAATTTAAGAATGAAAAATATTCATTAAGAGAAGATGAGATTTTCATAAATGAAGATAGTTGCAATAATGAAATAGGCAATTATTTAAAGGATTTAGAATTGGAGCTTATAAAGATTTTGTCGGGAGAAAATGATCCTATAGAAGCCTTTTATTCAGATTCAAATAAATCCTATATGTCAAAATTTGCAGAAGAACTTTTAGGATATAAAGAATCAATTAATATCATTATAAATTCAATAAAGGCTTATGCAAGATTAAATAATAAGAAAAATATAAAAATCTTAGAATATGGAACTAGAAATAGCGAACTAACTACTACTATTTTTAAAGAGATTGAAGAATTTGTTAGTGATTATATTTATGTTGATAGTTCTATCTACTTTAGAAATAATCTATCTGACTTGGAGAGTGATAGTAAATATAAATATGTTTGCATAAATGATAACTTAGGAACTTCTTTAGATGAAGATGATTTTGATATTGTTATAGCTATAAACTCGATTCACAGAAGTAATGACAAAAAGACTCTTATAGAAGAAATGCTAAAAGTGTTGAAAGTCAAAGGACTTATTATTGGTAATGAATTAAAAAATAATAACCTACTACCTATAATTACAGCAGATATAATAAATGAGCAGCCATTTAACGAAGTAAGACCAGCTGATTTTGACAATTATGATTGTGAAGTCCTCTATATAAACAGTGAAAAAAGGACAGAATGCTCTAATTTTATAACTTTTACAATAGCTAACTTAAAAGAAAACAAGTATACCTTTGAAAAATTAAGAAGTTATTTATCACATGAAATACCAAGCTATATGATTCCTACTAATTTCTATCAAGTAGATGAAGTTCCATTAAATAAAAATGGAAAAGTTGATAGGAAGAAATTGAAAAATAAAATTATTAAGAATCAAACAAAAAATATGGATTATAGTAAAAAGATTGTGTATCCAAGCACTGATTTAGAAAAAAAGATGTTAAGAGTTTGGGTTAAATGCTTGGGAAATAAAAATATTAGTGTTTATGATAACTTCTTTTCTTTAGGAGGAGATTCGTTAATTGGATCTAGAATAATCAATGAATTAAAGAAAGATAGTATTAATATATCTGTTGCAGAACTTTATGAATTTGAAACGATATCTGAATGTGCTAAATATATAACAAATAGAGATAATGGGCAAAAAAATCCAGTTGAGGTTGGTGAGATTGAATGAGCAAAATTAAGGTTATTGTTTGTGGGACAAAATTTGGACAATTTTATATAGAAGCATTGCATAGATACGATACTGGATTTAAATTGTCTGGCATTCTGTCTAATGGTAGTAACCAAAGTAAGGTTTGTTCAGATAAATATAATGTACCATTATATACAAATATTTCAGATATTCCTAAAGATATAAAGTTGGCTTTTGTAATTATTAGAAGTGATGTAATGGGAGGTTCAGGTACAGATGTAATAATTGAATTGTTAAAGAGAGGTATAAATGTTGTTGCAGAGCAACCTTTACATGTAAAAGATATACAAAAGTGTGTAAAAGAAGCATTAAAAAACAATGTACTCTTTAGAATTGCCAATATTTATAAAAATATGGAGACTATAAAATTATACAAAGAAAAAATAATAGAATTTATCCCTGATAGTGAAATTACAAACATAGAAGTAACTGTATCAAATCAAATAGTTTTTTCTTTAATAGAAGTATTGGAGGAAATATTCGGGGACGAATTAATGCTATTAAATTCTGATGAAATAAAATCAAATATGGATGACTCATCACTCATATGTAGGATAGGCTCTAAGCTATTATTACTAAAAATTTTAAATAGGGTAGATGCTTTTGATCCAGATAATACTATGCCTTATATGTTAAATATTAAAACATTTACAAATTATGGAACATTAGAGTTATATGAATTATTTGGACCCATAATATGGAAACCAATGGTAAAGGTGGCTCATAATTATTTCACAGCAAAAGAGGTAAATGTGACATTGCAGACCAATGTATGTTATATGGAAGAACTTTACTCAAATAACTCTTTTGAAGAAATATTTTCTAAATATTGGATTAACTCAATTAAATCTACAATAATCAACATAAAACAAGATTTTTCTAAAGGTGAGTATTTAAGTAAACAAGATAAACATTGTTACCAAAGAATGGTTGAAAATGGAGTTAAATGGAATGCAATTGGAAATATTATAGGATATCCTCATTTATCATTAATAAAAAGAGAAGATTCCAATATAACCTCACGTATAATAAAAACGTTTAATGTAGAAAGAGCGACTAACACTGGTGACATAAGTATTAAATTAAAGGAATGTAGTTTTCAAGAGATTAAACTTCAAAAAAGGATATTAGATATTGCTTGCCTTGAATCTGTTTATTATAACTTGTTTAAGATTAATAATTTTATAATTAATGAAGAAATAAAGATATCTAACATTTTTAAAATAATTGGAGGAGATTTAAAAAGAGAAAGAGTATTAAAAAGATGGCTTAAAATTCTTGAAAAAGAGAAATATATAGTGATATCGGAGGAATATATTAAATTCATAGTAAATATTAATGAAGATAAAATGTTATATAACTGGAAAAGAGCCAAAAAATTTTTAATACCACATTTTACTGATGAAGTTGTAGTCGATTATTATATGGATCATAGTAGAGAATTCATTAATATATTATCTGGAAATTTAAATCCTATGTTATTATTATTCCCTAATGGAGATGATAAAATAGCCGTTGAATTTTATAGACAAAATTCGATGGAAAAAATCTTGGCAAAAGAGATATCAAAGCATATTTGTGATTATGTAAAAAAAGCTAAAAGAAAGATACGTATATTAGAGATTGGAGCTGGAACTGGAGCTACGAGTGAGTATATATTTTCTAATAGCGATTTAACAAACAATAATTGCGAGTATATTTTTTCGGATGTAAGTCAATATTTTTTGAATAATGCTAAAAGAAAATATGCGTATGAATATATAAAATTCAAAAAAATAGATTTCAATAAAAGCTTTATGGAACAAAAAATCTTTAATAATAGTTTTGATATTGTTATTTCAGCTGGAGCCTTAAATAATTCTATTGACACAAAAGTTGTTGTCGAAAATATTTTTAATTTAGTAAAGAGTGGAGGGCTAATTTTAATAACAGAACCAGTAGGAGAGCATTATGAGATTGCTTTATCTCAGTCTTTTCTGATGAATATTCCAATAGATGAAAGGTATGAATCGAATATCACATTCCTTAATTTGAATCAGTGGGTGGATTTACTTTCTCAAACAGGATTTATCACAAACTATTGGCCTGATGAGACTAATCCTTTGTCAGGATTAAATAAATATTTATTTATGGTAAGAAAGGAGTAAATTGTGAGCAATATTGAACATAATAACTTGTCAGAATTAATTAGTAAGCTAAGAAATGAAGGAATATATTTGTTTGAAGAAAATGGTAAGTTAAAGTATAAATCAAATATTCATCATTTGAATAAACAAGTATTGAATTTACTGTCTAAAAACAAAGAAAGAATATTGCAAATTCTAAATATGGAGAATAAAATTTCTAGTTTAGTAAAATCACAATATGAAAATAGTTTTCCGCTTACAGAGATTCAATTAGCATACATTATGGGAAAGGGAGATTTTTATAAATATGGTAACACATCTTGTCATGTTTATATAGAGGTGGTTTATCCAAAATTAGATAGGAAAAAAGTTGAAAAGATTTGGGGAGATTTGGTTTTTAGACATGAAATGTTAAGAGTAGTGTTTGATTCATTGAACTACACACAAAAAATAACTAAAAATGCACATTTTACCTTATTTGATAACTGCAATGAAAACGAATCATATGTTATTAAAAATTTATCTCATAAAATTTATAAGAATGAAAAATATCCATTGTTTGACATAGCTTTATTACAGATAGGTGATCAATCAAAGTTAATTTTATCATTTGATATGATGATAGCGGATTGGAGAAGCATTTGGATATTAATTGAAGAATTTGAAACTTTATATTTTACAACAAAATCTTTATCAAAAATAGAATATTCATTTAAAGATTACGTAAATTCAGAAATTATTAGAAAGCAATTGCCAAAATATTATACCGATAAAAACTATTGGATAGAAAAAATTGATGAATTATATTTAACTCCTGAAATTGAGAAACTTAGCTTGGAAACCGTCGAAAATAACGTAAGATTCACGAGGTATAAACATTCAATTGATAAAGAAAAATGGGAAAAAATTAAACTTAATGGACAAAAGTTTGGAATAACAGCTTCTTGTACTCTATTAACTATATATTCTTTAGTAATTTCACAGTATAGCACTAACAAGAAATTTGCAATAAATTGTACAGTTATGGATAGAGATAAATATGGCAAAACAACGGAAAACCTAGTAGGGGATTTTACTAATATTATGTTATTAGGTGTTGATTTTAGTAAAATAAATAGTTTTAAAGATTACTCAAAGTCGATACAAAATAACCTTGTCAGTGATTTAGAACATTCTTCTTTTTCAGGGATAGATGTATTGAGAGAAATAAGAAGGAATGGAAAGTACAGAAATAATATATATCCTTACGTTTTTACTAGTAGCATAGGTACTAACAGCAATAAAGGATTGACAATTGGTAAATATAACGGCAACGGTATTTCTCAAACACCTCAAGTATTTATAGATTGCCAAGTTACTGATTTTGATGGGAAATTATATATTAATTGGGATGTTAGAGATAATATATTTAAAAAGAATCTTCTTGAAGAAATGTTCAATTTATTTATCAACATAATAGAAGATCTTTTAGAAGAGGAAAACTGGGGTAAGTCTTATAATACTAAAAATTCTATCAATTTAAAGGACTCAGAAACAATAAATAAAGAAAATTATAATAACCTAGAGAACTTTGAAAAGAAGCTTGATATAGAAGCTGATATTCTATGTGAAGAATCTAGATTAATGAAGAAGATTTTAAAAGAAATTTGGTCTGATTTATTGGTAAAAAATATTGAAGAAACAGCAGACCTATTTATTAATGGTGCAGATTCTCTACTAATAGCTCAAGCATCTTCTAAATTTTTAAATGAGTTGATATCAAAAGATATAGACAATATATCTTTTGATATAGTTATGAAAGCCATGTTGAGTAACTCTTCAATAAATGAAATTGTAGAATATATAATTGAACGAGTGAATTTTAAGGAACAGACAGAAACGGAGGAAGTGCAATATAGTAAAAATAATATAGGGAAAGTTGAATTTTTAAGAAAAGGAAATTCAAGAGATTTGATTATTATTGTTCACTCAGGACTAGGAAGTGTAGATAGAATTAATCATTTTACTGATGAAATATTTAATTTGTCTAATCAAGATATATTAACAATAGAAATTGGAAATAAAGATAAATTTTTAACTTTAGATAATACTAATCTATATAAGTTATTAGGAGAAGAGTATTGTAAATTAATAAATAATTATAGATATGAAAGTATCCATCTTATTGGGCATTGCATAGGTGGAATGATATCTTGTGAATTAGCTCGAGAACTATTAAAAACAGGGTTCAACGTGGATAAACTATCAGTAATTGATTCAATTTTTTCAACAAATTTAAACTATAAAGAAATAATAGAGGAGTTGTTATTTCTAAAAATGTTAGGAATAAATTTTCATGACATTTCATGTGTTAATTTTAAAGAATCTGAATTAAAGATATATATTGATTTTAACACACATAATAGCGAGAATTTTTTAATTAATAAGAAAATAGAACGTGCTTTAAAATCGCTTCAAAAAATAAGTCAAGAAGAAAGATTTGAAAAATATTTTAATTTAGATATAAAAAAGAACACAGAATTCTTTAAAATGTTCGAAATATTTAAAAAGTTTTCGCTGACATCTGCAAACAATATATCACCAATATTAACTGATATTGATTTATATTTAGCTGAGGATGAAAATGAGATTATTCCCAAAAAAAGAGAAGATATTATTAGGTTTTGGAATGATATATGTGTAGGAGAATTTAATGTTATTAACATAAGAGGAAATCATATTTCTTGTATAGAAAATAAAGAAAACGCGGTAGATTTAGCAAAGATGGTTTGTGGAGTTAAAAATGCTTGAATTGAAAGTATTTAGAAATAGAATAGCAAACAAAATATTTGAATTAGTTTTAACATTATTAATTGTGAGCGTTTTGTCATTTGTTTTAATGAAATTATCTCCCGTCGATCCAGCTACTGCATATGCTAAAAGACATATCGGAAGTCCATCACCTGAGCAAATTGAAGAAGTAAGATTAAGATTTGGTTTTGATAAACCTCTATATGAACAATATTTTAACTGGATCAAAAATCTTTTTTCTCTAGACTTAGGACAGTCTTTAAGTAATGGCAAACCAGTCTGGGATAATATAATGTTGGCTTTGCCAAAAACTTTATCTGTTGTTTTCTTTTCCGCAATATTACAGGTAGTTTTAGTATTATCTTTGGGATGCATTACTTTCTTATGGAAGAGCAAGATAATCAATAAGCTTACAAATCTCTTATGCCTTATTGGTGTTTCAATTCCTAGCTTTTATATTGCTATTATCTTACTTGATATATTTGCAGTAAAGTGGGATTTGCTATCAGTAGCAGGTAATCTATTCCAGGATTTGGGTATTTGATTGTAAATTCTGTAATAAATCGTGATGCAACGATGATTCATGGGTTGGTTTTCTTTTTAGCATTATTTATTGCACTTGCTAATATAATATCAGATTTGATAAACGATCTTTTGATAAAGGAAAGGGGAGACTAATGAAAATAAACAAAAGGACATTATTTCCTTTCCTAGTGATTTTATTTATATTTCTTGGAAGTTTTTTTGCCCCTAATGATCCCCTAGAAGTTAATCTTCCCCTTAGATTTGGAAATCCAAGTTCTAAGTATCTTTTGGGAAATGATAGCATGGGCAGGTGCGTTTTATCGAGAATACTGTTCGGGGGGAAAACTACATTATTTATGGTTATGACGGCATCAATTATTGTTTTTACTTTAGGTTTGCTTTTAGGAACACTAACGTCAAAAGTTACCATGAATTATTGCACTTGTATGATTTCACTTGGTGCTTCAAAGACTAGGTTGGTTCTAGTTCATATACTACCAAATATATTATTAGATTTAGTTCATTATATTTGTTTGTCCTGTGCGGATATGATTTTAGCAATTACTGGTTTTTCATTTATAGGAATTGGACTTGGAGAAAATGTTGTGGAGTGGGGTTCTATGATTTTAGAAGCGAGAGATTCAATATTTATTAAGCCAGAACTCATAATTTACCCTATTTTTGCAGTTTTTATTACTACAATGTCTTTTAATATTATTGCAAAAGAAGCGAATAGAAGGTGAAGATATGATTTTGGTTAATCAATTACAAGTTACAGATAAAAAAGGAAACAATCTTTTAAATAATATTTCTCTTAGAATTCCTATGGGAAAAATTATTGGTCTCACTGGACCCAGTGGTGCTGGGAAGACTACATTAGTAAACACAATACTTGGGATTTTATCAGAGGATTTAAAAGTAAGTTCTGGAACTATTACTATAGATGATTTCGATATATTGGAAAAAGATAATATCAATAGCAACAATAGAAACATCGCTTTTATTCCTCAACTTCCCATGATTTCTTTTGACAAAAGAAAAAAGATAAAAAGTCAAATGGTTGAAATATATATTGCTAATCTCAATATAAATAAATCAGAAGCATTAAGTATAGCAAAAGATAAGCTCAAAAGCGTCAATCTTGAATATGAAAGAGTTTTAGATTCATATCCCACTGAACTCTCTGGAGGCATGATTCAGCGTGTGATTTTAGCGATATCTATGGGACTAAATACTGATTATATAATTGCTGATGAACCAACATCAGCCTTAGACAATTATAACTCATCATTATTTTTTGAATTGATTAAAGCAAATTTCAAAGGGAAAGGGATTTTATTAATAACACACGATGCCGAAATTCTTAAAAAATATAGCGACTGCATCTATGTGATAGAAAATGGGTGTGTTATAGAAAAGGGGAGTAGTGAAGATATATTTGAAAGCCCTAAAGAAGAATGGACAAGAAAATTTGTTATCTGTAGTCAGAAAATATTAGATTCTGGAGGTGAATGGAAATGGACGAAATAGCTATGAGTAATGTTAGCCTTTCTTTTGAAACAGTAAAAGGGACATTTAAAGCTCTAGATCAAATTTCCTTTTCACTAAAAAGGGGAGATAACTTAAGTTTAATTGGTGAAAGTGGATCTGGTAAAAGCACCATTGCAAAAGCATTAATAGGATTAGAAAGAATAGATGAAGGATCTATACTCTATGATTCTGTAGATATCTCAAAATTAAAATTAAAAAAAATAAGGAAATATAGAAAAAATATCCAGTCTGTTTTCCAGGATACATCTGGTACTTTAAATCCTGGTATAAGCACTTTTAAAAATTTGGAAGAAGGGCTTATTAATTTAACAAACTTGTCGAAAAAGGAAAGAAAGGAAAAGGTGTTATTATTTTGCGAGGATTTACATTTAAAAAAGGAAATATTAGATGTGCCCGTTCACCAACTATCTGGAGGCGAGCAAAGAAGATTGTCGCTCATAAGAGCCCTTATGGTTAATCCTGATTTTTTAATACTAGATGAGGTTACGGCTGGGCTTGACTTACTGACGATTGAAAAAGTATTAAACTTACTTTTTTATTATCAATCTAAGCATAGTATTTCTTATATTTTTATCACTCATGATATAAATCAAGCAAAACAGATTTCAGATTATATCATAGAAATAAAGAAAGGAAAAATATTTAGAGAAGGAAAATTGCAAAGGAGATAGAAATGATCAAACTTAGAAAAAATATGATGGTTTTATTGGCACTTGTATTTAGTTTTTCAATTTTACTAGGAGGTTGCCAAAAGAATCAAGAAAAAGCACAAGAAAATTCAAATGTAGCAAGTGAAAACACAAAAGATGAAAGCAAGAAGGTTTTAACCTTATGTACTGCTAAAGAACTGACAAACCTTACGACTTTAACAATGAATAAGGAAAATAATATGGCTTGTGGTTTAATTTACGAAACCCTAGTAGCTTATGAAAACGGTGAAATTGTACCAAAACTTGCTGAAAGCTTTGAATATAAAGATGATGGCAAAACTTTAGTCTTTAAATTAAAGGACGGGGTAAAGTTTTCAGATGGTGAAGATTTTAATGCTGATGCAGTAAAAAAGATATTAGATTTTGATAAGTCTAACCCTAATTTTGCAGGCATAAGGGCTGTTGCAGAGATAAAATCAACAGAAGTTATTGATGATAATACGATTGCTGTTCACTATGAAAATCCGTCTAAATTTTATATAAATGGCTTTTGTTTCCAAAATGTATTGGGGATGCCATCTCCAAAGTCATTTACTGAGGGAAACTTTGAGAAATTTAACAAAAATATAGGAACAGGTCCTTATGTATATGAAGAATTTAAATCTGGAGAATATACAAAATTTGTTAGAAATGAAAATTATCATGGGGAAAAACCTTATTATGATGAAGTTATTGTCAAATATATTCCCGATGCTTCCTCAAGACTTCAAGCCTTAAATAAGGGGGAAATAGATTTAATTTATGGATCAGATTTAATAAATTATGATGACTTCAAAAAAGGTTCTGAAATTAAGGATGTTACTGGAGAAGTCAACAAAAATAGGACTTTGACTAAGAATCTAATTTTAAATCCAAGTAAAAAAGAATTAGAAGATTTAAGAGTTCGCCAAGCAATTAATTATGCAATTAACAAAAAAGACATTGTCGACAGTTTAACATACTCATATGAAGATGTAGCTGAAACTTTATTCCCTAAAGATGTAGCTTATTGTGATGCAAATTATCCAACTAATTATAGTTATGCTCCTGAAAAGGCAAATAGCTTGCTAGATGAAGCGGGTTGGAAACTCAATAAAGATACAGGAATTAGAGAAAAGGACGGAAGTCCATTAAAGCTTCAATATGTTTACTGGTCAGATTTAGTACTTGCTAAGGAAACTGCACTTGCAATAAAGACACAATTAAAAGAAGTAGGTATAGATGTTGACCTAGTTGAAAAAGATCAAATGTCATGGTGGACAGATGGTATAAAGGGAGAATTCCATTTGACAACCTGGAATACAGAGGGTTCTTATACTGAACCTCATAAGTTCTTACAAGAATCAATCACCGAAATGGATCCACATTTGATGCCGTTAAAAGCACTTTCTGATTCAAACATATATATTGATGCAATAAAGAAAGCTTCCACTTCTACAAATGAAGGGGAGATTAAAGATAATATACAAAAAGCTATAGTATATTCAAACGAAAACGCTATGGATTTGCCTCTTTCTTATTCAAAAGAAATGATTTTGTATAGAAATGACAAAATTGGTGGATATGACTTTACAAGTACACCTCAATTTTTCAATATTTACAGTGTAAAAGCTAAGACAAGTAAATAAGTTATAATATTTATGTAAGTCTCTTTAGAAATATTTCATTTCTAAAGAGACTATATTATAAAGGAAACGTTAGCAATGAATAATATCGATATTATATTTTTACATGGCTCAATGCATGGAGCGTGGTGTTGGAATAATTTTGTTAATTACTTAAATGTTAAAGGACATAGAACATTTGCAATAGATTTTAAATGGGAAAATAGCAAAGAGATAGAAATAAAAGATTATATTGATATTTTAGACAGTACAGTAAAAAAATGTAATAACAAAGTTGTTTTGGTAGCCCATTCTATGGGAAGTTTAGTTGCTTTAAATTACGCGAAATTTAATTCAAATAAAGTCTATAAAATTATATTGATTTCACCTTTACCTATAAAAAATGTTTTAACATCAATGATGTTTATAGGGATAAAAATGCTTACAAAGTCGAGAGAAAACCTATTTTTTTCAGAAAATAGGGTAGATAATAAAGAATATTATATTAATAAACTGAGGAAAGATCCAATTAAAGCACAAATACAAGTTTTAAAAGGGTTTAAAACAAACAAAAGCATTACAAACATACCCTCACTGGTTTTAACATCTTGGAATGATAATTGTGTACCAGTTAAATTTTCAATTAGGACAGGGAAAAAATTAAAAAGTAAAATTATAGTTTTAAATGATATTTGTCATGATATGATGCTTGACAACGATTGGGAAATTGTGGCGAAAGAAATTTATGATTTTTTAATGACAAATTAAGGAAGGGGTTTTATGGAATTAATAAAACATTATGTAAGAAAAAGAAAAGGCTCATATTTTATATCCGTACTACTTGCCATAGTGGGAGTAGTTACTGGGCTTTTTTCTTATATATACATGGCAAAAATTATTGTAAATTTGATTAATGGTGCAAATGATATGAGTTTATATACTCCACTATGCATAAATATTTTAATAACATTTGTTATTAAAGAAGTGGCAGCAGAAATTAGAAATGATATTTCCAAAAAATTATTTAAGATGCCATTGGGAGATGTATTATCAAGAACATCTGGAGAATTAAAAAATATTATAGTTGAGCAAGTTGATTCTATGGAAACTTCACTTGCCCACTTAGTGCCAGAATTTACGGCAAATTTAGTAGGACCTGTTCTATTATTTATTTATATGTTTACCTTAGATTGGCGATTGACCTTGCTATCACTAATTCCTTTTGTGGTGGGAATGGCTACTATGATGTCTGTTATGAATGCTCATTATAAAGAAATGTTTGGAAAGTCAGTTGCCATTGGTCAACATATGAATAATTCCATTGTTGAGTATATAAATGGGATAGAAGTAATAAAGACATTTAATCAAAGC
>QWCQ01001059.1_pt1 | contig 12002 bp, 8 predicted proteins | sample 1972701 | NCBI WGS metagenome assembly QWCQ01 (sample SAMN09866704, study PRJNA288562) | Human gut metagenome isolate pre4_stool, whole genome shotgun sequencing...
CTAAAAACACGACAATCATTCTTGTCCATATGGAAAAAATTAAAGGATTTCTCTTTGCCGTACGACACAGAGAAATCCTAATGACCGATTTGGGTTTATGATTTGTTTGCCTCCTATCATAAGACTTTCCAGCGTGCACATAACCTGAACACAGTGGTTGGTATGAACTATGAAACCGAATTTTACAAAAATGTTGAGGCTTCATCATACGGCATCCAGTCGGACGTATTGAACGATCTGGCACTCGGATCGGGTAACAAAGGTGCTAAGGGCGGAAGGCATGAGTATGCGCTGTTGGGCTATTTTGGCAGGGTAAGCTATGACTATCTGGGCAAGTACCTGGCCGAAGTCAACATGCGCTACGATGGTACATCTCGTTTCTTGTCTGGCAGCCGTTGGGGATTCTTCCCCTCTGTGTCTGTTGGTTGGCGCATGAGCGATGAGCGTTTCTTCAGTCCTTTGCGTAGCGTGGTAAGCAACCTGAAGATACGAGGTTCTGTTGGATCGCTGGGCAACCAGGTTACTGACGGATATGCCAATCCTTATTATCCGTTTATTCGTCGTGCTTCTGTAGTGGGTACGGAAAACATCCATTATATCTTTGACAACAAGCGCGATGCCTATACCAGACTTGATGCTCCCGTTTCGGGTAGCCTGACTTGGGAAACTATCGTAACTAAGAATGTCGGGATAGACGTAGGCTTCTTTAACAACAGGCTCACAGGTGTACTTGATATTTACCAGCGTGAGACCAAAGAGATGTTAGCCGCTTCGCTAACCTTGCCTGCTGTGTATGGATATAATGCTCCTTTGGAGAACAATGGGCAGCTCAGAACTCGTGGATATGAGTTGACGATTAACTGGAGCGATATGTTCAATCTTGCGGGGCATCCTTTTGCTTACAGTATATCTGCCTCTTTGGCTGACAGCAAGGCCAAGTTGGTGAAGTTTGCTGGTAACGAGACTAAAACGCTGGGCAAGAACTACGAAGGCATGGAGTGGGGAGAAATTTGGGGCTATCATGTAGAAGGTATATACAAGACAGATGATGAGGTTGCCAAAAGACATGTAGACCAAACCTTCTTGGGAGGAAATCGTTTCACCTCCAATGCTGGTGATTTGATATTCTCTGACATTGATGGTTCTAAGAAGATTGACAATGGAAAGGGAACGCTTGATGATCATGGTGATTTGCTGAAATTAGGAAACAGGATGCCAAGATACCTCTATAGCTTTACGGCAAATCTGTCATGGCTGGGTTTTGATGTGTCCATGTTTTGGCAAGGGCTTGGCAAGCAAAATCTGTATCCTGGTGATAATAACATGTTGTTCTGGGGACTTTACTCACGGGCTTACAGCTCTTTCATCCCATCTGATTTTGCAGAAAAGGTGTGGACTCCTACAAATACAGATGCCTACTTCCCAAGGGCAGGGGCAGACCAGGCTCGTTGGTTTGCCATGAAGCGAGTAAACGATAGGTATCTGCAAGACTTGGCCTATTGCCGTCTGAAAAACCTTACGATAGGATATACCATTCCAACTTCTTTGACCCAGAAGCTGAGCTTGAGCAAGGTGAGAGTTTACTTCAGTGGCGAAAATCTGTTTACAACAACCAAGCTGAAGAATGACTACCTCGACCCAGAGCAGATGACAAGTGACGCCAATGGACGTGTGTACCCATTTTCAAAAACTTATTCTTTTGGTCTTGACATTTCATTCTAATAATACTGATAATCTATGAAAACAATACATTATATAACTGTTGCGCTGGCATTGGCCTCTCTATGTAGTTGCTCGTTGGACAGAGAGCCAATGGATGCGCTTGGCGCAGAGAACTATTTCAACAATCGTTCCGAGTTGGCAACTTTCACAAATGGCTTTTATGCCGATTTTCCCAATGCTGAGGCTTTGTATGGCGAAACAGCCGACCTCATCATACCCACCAGCCTAACCAATGAAGTAATGGGAACGCGTGCCGTACCCAGCTCTGGAGGTGGTTGGTCGTGGGGCAGCTTGGTCAATATTAATACTTTCATGGACCGTGCGGAAAGATGTCCTGATGCTGCGGCTCGCAAAGAATATGAGGGAGTTGCTCGCTTCTTTCGTGCATACTTCTACTTTAATAAGTTAAAGCGGTTTGGAGCTGTCCCTTGGTTTGAGACACAGTTAGGGTCTACCGATAACAGACTGTACGCTCCACGCACGAGTCGCGACGAGCTTCTCGGAAATATCCTCAAGGATATAGACAGTGCCATAGAAAGTCTGCCAAGTACTGTGAATGTTTACAGAGTTACCAAGTGGACTGCATTGGCTTTGAAGTCCCGGATCTTCTTATTTGAGGGGACGTTCCGTAAATATCATGGCATAGCTGGTTACGAAACCTGGCTTAAGGAGGCTGCCAGTGCAGCTGAAGCTTTCGTATCTGATAGTCCTTATACATTACACACAGAATCTGCAGAACCTTATCGCCAGCTTTTCATTGCTGATAATGCATTGAAAGACGAAGTGATATTGGCGCGAAACTATAACCTGAAGCTCAATATTGTGCACAGCGTAAACCAGTATTTTCTTACAGGTGGAGCCAAGCCAGGAATGAACAAGAAGATAGTGGATAGCTATTTGATGATGGATGGTACTCGTTTCACGGATAAAAAGGATTACCGTGAGCTAGATTACTACGATGAGATGCAAGGACGCGATCCAAGATTGTCGCAAACAATTGTCGCACCAGGACACAAACGTATAGGGTCAAATACAGTGGTCTCTCCAAACTTCGCTTCTGCTACTACTGGGTATCAAATATCGAAGTGGGTGAGCGATGGAGGACAAGACAGTTATAACAAGGCTCATACTGACATCATACTATTCCGTGCAGCAGAGGTGTACCTCAATCTGGCGGAGGCAAAGGCGGAGCTTGGAACGCTGACACAAGCCGATTTGGATCGCACGATATCTAAGTTGCGGGCAAGGGTAGGAATGCCGCCACTCATAATGGCAGCGGCCAATGCCAATCCAGACCCCTACTTGATGAGTGCCGAGACTGGGTATCCACAGGTTGATGGACCCAACAAAGGCGTGATATTAGAGATAAGGCGCGAACGGACCATAGAACTCTTTTGCGAGGGTTTTCGCTACGATGACCTGATGCGTTGGAAAGAGGGAAAGGCTTTTGAAAAGCAGTTCAGAGGAATGTATGTTCCTGCACTTGATCCAGAAAAGAAGTTTGTTGTGCTGGATCTCAACGGAAACGGGAAAAGCGATGCACTGGATGTTTGTGTGTACGAAGGTGAGCAGGCACCGACAGAAAGTGTGTATCCAGAACTTTCCGGTATCTCTACGTTCCTTAAGCTGGGTGACAATATAGAGTTGGAGCATGGAGCTAAAGGTGGAAACATCATTGTGCATGACATCGGGAAGAAACCGAGGAAATGGAACGAAGGGCGTGACTATCTCTATCCCATTCCGCAAGACCAGGTGACGCTCTACGGTGGAAAACTTACGCAGAATCCGAATTGGTAACCGCTTGCGTGGAATCCGTAACATATATTCACCGCATGTCTATGTTAGAGATGCGGTGAATGTTAAATATTTTTTAACATGAATTATAAAACAATATTACACACTATGATTTTCAACTTGCTCTTGGCTTTGACTCTTTCGGCATGTGGCGGTGCAGATAACAATCATGCAAATGTTGTGATTGATGACGGCTCGGAAATAACAACAAACGATTATAAATATGTAAAATCGTCAGGCGACATACGCATCATGACCTATAACTCATTCTACTGCAAAGGTAATAACGGAACCCCCACCTTTTCGGATGAGAACACGCACCGTTTTGCTTCTGTAATAGGAGCTTTGGCTCCCGATGTGGTGGCTATTCAAGAACTTGATAGTAGTTGCGTACATCGCAACAAACGTTATCTCTTGGAAGAGATAAGCAAGTACACAGGTATTGATTATGAACTGTTTTTTGGGTCGGCAGCCAACTTTGATGGAGGACGTATAGGATGTGGCTTATTGGTAAAGCGCAGCATGAAAGTTGACGATGTGAAGTTTACACCTCTTCCTGGGGATGAGCCTCGTATGCTTATTCAGGCGAAGTTTCCCAAATTTACGGTGTTTGCCACGCATATGGATTTGAATCCCATGAACCGAAAGGAAAGTGCAAAACTCATTAACAACAAAGCCAAGAAATCTGGCGTGCCACTCTTTTTGATAGGCGACCTTAATGATTCTCTAACATGGAAGCCTGAACAGTCTGCATTCCCAGAGCTGATGCAGAAGTTCAAGATAGTAAGCGATGTGTCGGGTAGTCTGCCAGAACAGCCTGGTGTGACGATAGACTATGTACTTCTTGGACATCAACATGCGGCAAAAATTAAGGTAACAGGTACTCACGTGGTAAGGCGGCTGTCCGTAAAAGGTGAGCAGCTCGACCTTTCTACTGCATCCGACCACTATCCTGTATTTGCTGATATACGCCTTAAATAAGCAATCGTTATGTTACAAATATTTCTTAGGTTTTTTGGATTTTTGTCGGTCTTGGGGTATGCGTCATCTTGTTTCGCTCTTGACTTCAGCGGTGTGCATGAGATGGTGCGTCGCCAGATACCCTCTCTCTCTAACCATATCATTTTTAAGTTGTTGCCGTCAGAATCCAAGGAAACCTTCGAATTATCTACGAAAGAAGACGATGTCGTTGTGAGAGCTAATTCGCTGTCTGCGGCATCAGTAGCCGTCAACTATTACCTTAACCAGGTGTGTCACCAAAGCATCTCGCATTGTGGCGACAATCGGCAGCCCATTGAGCGTGTTGTGCCTATCGCCAAGCCCATCCGTATATCAACGCCTTTTCACTATCGCTACTCGCTCAACTATTGCACCTATAACTACAGCTATGCTTTTTATAGGTGGAAAGATTTTGAGCGCGAGCTCGACTGGATGGCTCTTCACGGTGTCAATCTAATGCTTGCTCCTTTGGGCATGGAGAAGGTTTGGCAGGAAACGTTACGAGCCTTTGACTTTGGTGACAATGATATCGCACGTTTTATTCCAGGACCAGGTTATACGGCTTGGTGGCTAATGGGCAATCTTGAGGGATCGGGTGGTCCGATGAGTCAGCAGATGATTGACGACAGATATAAGTTACAAGTTAAAATCCTACGACGAATGCGTCAGTTGGGCATTGAGCCTGTCGTACAGGGATTTCCTGGTATTGTTCCTTCTTTTTTGCACGACAAGTATCCCAAGGCTTGTGTCGTGAGTCAAGGAAAATGGAACGGATTTCAGCGTCCAAGTATTCTGTTGCCACAGAGTCAACTCTTCAACCGTATGGCCAAGGTTTATTATGATAATATGAAAAAGTACTACGGTACTGACTTGCGTTACTTTGGGGGAGATCTTTTTCATGAAGGGGGGAACGCTAAAGGGGTAGACCTTTCTTCCACGGCATCGAAAGTACAAAAGTGCATGTTGTCGCATTTTCCAGACGCCAAATGGGTATTGCAAGGTTGGAATGACAATCCAGCCCCAGCCTTATTGGCAGGATTAGACAAAAAGCATGTGTTGTTAATCAATCTGGCGGGCGAGATAGACGCATCATGGAAGCAGTCAGATGAATTCGGGCAAACACCATGGATATGGGGAAGTGTCAACCATTTCGGAGGGAAAACCGACATGGGCGGACAACTGCCTGTATTGGTAGAACAACCGCATCGTGCATTGGCAGCCTCGCAGCATGGTAGGCTTAAAGGCTTGGGCATCCTGCCCGAAGGCATACACACGAATCCTGTTGTGTACGACTTGGCTCTGCAAACAGCATGGAGCGATACCATTCCTTCTGTCGACCATCTGCTACGCCAATATATATGGTATCGTTATGGAACATGGAACGATGATTTGTACCGAGCATGGCAGTTGTTGGCGAATTCGGTGTACGGTGAGTTCGAGGTAAAGGGGGAAGGCACATACGAGTCTGTGTTTTGTGCACGTCCTTCGTTGCATGTAACCAGTGTCTCCACATGGGGACCAAAGAAGATGCAGTATCAGCCAGAGAAACTCCTTCAGGCTCTTGTCTTGTTCAGGAAAGCGGCAGTACATTTCAAAGGCTCAGAAACATACGAATATGACTTGGTAGATTTGGCAAGACAGGTAATGGCAAACAATGCACGCAATGTGTATAACCAAGTTGTGCATGCCTACAATGAAAAGGATTCCTTGGCTTTTAACAGGTATAGCTCGACATTTTTACACCTCATTGATCTGCAGGATAGCTTGCTGTCCACCAATAAGTTCTTCTTGTTAGGCAAATGGTTACAGGCAGCCAGGCAGTATGGGGAGAATGAGCAGGATCAAAAGCAGGCTTTGGTGAATGCTCGTACCCTCATTTCTTACTGGGGACCCGATGATGCCACAACGAGGCTTCACGATTATGCCAACAAGGAGTGGGCAGGACTGTTGAAGCAGTATTATGCACCTCGTTGGCGTGCCTTTTTTGCCATGTTGGCAGGGCAGCTTAGAGGAAGGAAACCCCAGACGCCAGACTTTTTCTCTATGGAACGAACATGGGCAATGAATGGTGGCGATGAAGTGATGCAACCCAAAGGTGATTACCTACTGATGGTGGATAGTGTCATAGCAGCTGTGACAGTGAGCCAATGATGCAATGGCAGTGAGAGGCGCAGTTTGCCAAGAATCATATTGACAGATGACAATCATTCTATACTAAACAAAGAAAAAATGAATTATTTACGCAAAACTTTATATAGTGCTGTTGTAGCTCTAATTTCTCCATTGTGTATGTCTGCACAAACACTACCGTTTCAACAGAAAACTCTCTCTCCACGTGAGCGAGTGAATGACTTGGTAGGGCGAATGACATTGAACGAAAAAATATACATGTTGCAGAGCGACTTCTTTTATCGAGGATGCGAACGTTTGGGAATTCCATGTCTGGAAACAGCTGATGGTCCATTGGGAGTTGCCTCATGGGGACTCAAAGGCCGAGCTACGGCATTCCCCAGTCAGCTTTCCTTGGCAGCTTCGTGGAACAGGGAGCTTGCTTATCGCATTGGTGCCATTTATGCAAAAGAATGGAAAGCACGTGGCATTCAAGTCTTTTATGGACCTGGGGTAAATATCTACCGTTCATCCAAAGATTCTCGAAACTTTGAGTACATGGGTGAAGACCCTTATCTTGCTTCAGAAATGGCAGTTCCTTTCATACAGGGGATTCAGCAAAATGGAATATTGGCAACAGTAAAGCATTTTGTGGCGAACGACCAAGAGTTCGATAGGTATCACGTCAGTAGTGAAGTCTCCGAAAGGGCTTTGCAAGAAATCTACTTTCCTCCGTTCAAGGCTGCTATACAGCGTGCTGGAGTAGGAGCAGTCATGATGGGGTATAATTTGGTCAATGGAGTATATTGCGCCCAAAACAAATATCTCATGTCAGACGTATTGCGACGTAAATGGGGATTTCAGGGAACTATAATGTCGGATTGGGGTGCCACTCACAGCACATTGGAATCTGTTCGGGCTGGATTGGACATGGAACTGGGAACGTTCGATTACCTCAACCAACGACAACTGCTTCCGTTAATAAAGTCTGGTGCGATAAAGACGAGTGAAATAGATTCTATGGTTACCCACATTCTACTGCCTTGTTTCAGATTGGGTTTGTTTGACAAGCCAGTGAGTAGAGATGTTTCCGTACCTACTTATAATGATGAGGCTAACCAAACTGCTTACGAAGAGGCATGTGAGGGAATTATCTTGCTCAAGAACAACGAAGGAATTTTGCCACTCAAGTCACCAAGTTCTATTGCTGTGATTGGACCTAATGCCAACCCTAATGTCGTGTCAGACAATTGTTACGATGTGAAAGGTTGCTCGTATGGTGGTGGTGGAAGTTCTAAGGTTAACCCTTGGTATGTGGTGACTGATTTGGAAGGTATCAAAAAAGCTTTTCCACAAGCACAGGTGTCATACCATGAAGGAGTATCCAACGCATACAAACGTAGATTGTTTAGCAATAGCGTGTTTACAACATCTCAAGGAAAGCGTGGCTTGCAGGCGTGCTATGTGTCGTTGGTTGATTCAGATAAAGTATCGACTGGTCCCCATTCTATAAACCAAATAGACAAACAGATTGACTTCAGGTGGGAGGAAGGTGCCTCAGCGGTAAGGTCTTTAGGTGCTGCCTATCAGGTAGAGTGGAAAGGTATCATCGCATCAGAACGCAACGATTCTATTCTTATTTTTGTTGATGCACAAGGAGGTTATAGGTTAGATGTTGATGGCAGCACAGTCATAGACAAGAGGCATAGTCAGACGTTTGCCAACCAATGGGTAAAGATTCCTTCGCAAAAAGGACGAAAGCATACAGTGTGCCTCACTTATTGGAATCGCAACTGTCACCCAGCCGAGATAAGGATGGGGTGGGATTATGCGCATGCAGTTGACTATTCTGAAGCCTTGGACTTGGCACGGAAGGCAGATTGTGTGGTCTTCTGTGGTGGACTGGATGCCAGCTTGGAGTTTGAAGGGACTGATCGGTCTTTTGAATTGCCGTATGGACAGGATGCGCTTATTCAGGCTCTTGTCAAAGTCAACCCTCGTACCATTGTGGCAATGCATGGTGGAGGTGCCATGGATGTGTCTGCATGGATAGACAAGGTGCCTGCACTTTTGCACATGCTATATCCTGGACAAGAGGGAGGTACAGCTTTGGGACAGATTCTTAGCGGTAAGGTGAACCCCTCTGCCAAGTTGCCGTTTACCATGGAGCGTAAATGGGAGGATTCTCCTGCCTGTGGCAATTACGATGAAACGCGAATGTTGCGTAAGGTGTTTTATCGAGAAGGTATTTATGTAGGATACCGCGGATATGAGCGCAAGGGCATCAAACCTTTGTTTGCCTTTGGACACGGATTGTCTTACACGACGTTTGCTTACGACAATCTGAGCTTAGTTGTTACAGACAAGAAAAAAGGAATGGTAAAGGTTGCTTTTGATATTACCAATACGGGAAGACAAGACGGAGCTGAAGTGGTACAATTGTATGTGCACGACCCCGTTGCTATGGTTGACAGACCTTACAAAGAGCTAAAGAATTTTGCCAAGGTCTTTCTGAAGGCTGGTGAGACAAGGCATGTGGAAATGCTTTTGCGAGATGACGCATTTAAGTATTACCATCCCAAGCGTCATGCATGGGTGTTGGAACACGGAAAATTTGATATTTTAGTTGGGGCTTCCTCGGCAGATGTGAGGCTTAGGGGGGCAATCAAGCTTTAGACAATTTTATGGCAGCCTGATGGCAGGAGTGCCTGTAGGTATCTTTAAGGGGATTGTTGTAGGGCTTGCTTACGATGTGGCAAGCCAATAGGTAATTAGGGCGGACAGCAGCGGATTGTGCAGCTGTTTGCCCTTTTCGCGTAATGTAGTCATGGCTCTATACACAATTTTTCGTACGGAATCGGGATGCATGTTCATCAGTAGGGCAATATCATGATAGTCCATGCCGTGCATGTAGCGCAGGTAAATGGCTTCGCGCTGTCGGTCGGTAAGTACTTCTAATAGCCTGGCCACAGTCTCTGCCACGTCTTGACGTTGTTCCTCGCTTATCAATGTGTCGGTAACGTTTACCTCTGTGGAAAAGTGTATTTGTACAGTCTCCACATCGCTTATGTGTGCATTCTGCTTATAGGCATTCAGTAAAGTGTTCCTAAACGACTTGAATAAGTAAGCTGTAATGTCGGTAACGTCTTTCAGCCGTTTGCGGTGTGAGTAAAGAGTACAAAATACATCGTGAACGCCATCCTCACAAATAACAGTTTCAAAACCAAGACCTCGCCCATATGCCATTAGTTCATTCACAAAAAGGCGGTACAGCGAGGAGAATGACTCTGCACGATTCTCTTCGCTGTCACTATTCACAAACAGGTGCCAATAGTGTTCACGCTGCAAGTTTTTACCGTCTTTGTGCATGATAAGATGTACCTGTCTTTGGTAAGAGTTCGGCTGGTTGTAGCGGGTATGCATTGAGGGTCATTTCCCTCTGCTGGCATTTCTTATGCCTTACTCCCGACTGCCAAATATTCGCAACAAATGCAAGAACAGGTTAATAAAATCAAGGTACAGTGATAGTGCGCCCATGAGTGTAATCTTCTGTGCGCCTTCGCCCATGTTTGTTTGTAGGGCAAGCATTTGCTTAATCTTCTGAGTGTCATAGGCGGTCAGACCTACGAATATCAAAACACCGATGTAACTTACAATCAGGTCAAAGCCACTACTCTTCACGAAGAAGATATTTACCACGCTGGCAATGATAAGCCCAATCAGTGCCATGAGCAACAACTTTCCTAATGAGGTAAGGTCACGCTTGGTAAAATATCCATAGGCTGCCATGACTCCAAAAGTGCCTGCCGTGATGAAGAACACGCTGGCTATCGATGTAAGGGTGTACGCCATAAAGATGAGTGACAAGGTGACACCATTGAGTACCGAATAAAGCACAAACAACAGGGTGGCTGTCGTCAGTGAGAGTCGGTTGATGGCTGCGGATACCGTTAACACTAATGCCAGTTCGGCAATAATCAGTCCCCACAAAATGGCAGGTTTCTGTACCAGCCACATCATGATATTGGGCGATGATGCCACTCCGTATGCCGTTATGCCAGTGATGACCAAAGCCAATGTCATCCATACATATACTTTGCGCATCAAGGCTGGGAAAGCCAATGACAACGAACCTTCCTTTTCTCTAATTAGTTTTTCTAACTCTTTTATTTCCATAAATAATTTACTTCTTGAAATTTTTGCTAAGATAAATGATTTATAACAAACATGCAAACGCCATGCCATTTTTCCATTAAAAACTACAATAATTAAAAATCTTAGCCTTCGTTGTCCACAATTATTCTTATATTTGTAGGCATCATAGATACCTTACAAAAATGATGAGGTCAATGCAACGGGCACGATGAACACTGTTAGTGCGAATTACTGGTGGACTGTTGCTTGCATTTAGACAAACCGCTCAATTCTTAATGAGATGAAGACAGAATTCCAAAAGATGCGTACAGAGGAGTTATATTCCTTTGCTGACCCAGAAATTGCTGCCAGTCTTGCGCATGCCAAAGAACTGTGTCGCCAATTGCAAACCATGACGATGGATGATGAGCATTATCGTGATATTATCGAACAGCTCATCCCAGGTATCCCGAAGAGCGCCACCATCTGTCCTCCCTTTCATTGCGACCACGGGCATGGCATTGTGATGGGTGAGCATACGTTTCTTAATTATAACTGTACTATCTTGGACGGAGCTTATGTGCGCATTGGGCATCATGTCCTTATAGGTCCCAATTGTCAGCTGTACACTCCGCAACATCCGATGAACTATTTGGAGCGTCGTTTGCCCCAAGAGGTTTCTCACCCCATCAGTATTGGCGATGATACATGGTTGGGCGGGGACGTCATTGTGTGTCCGGGTGTCCATATTGGTAGGCGATGTATCATCGGGGCTGGTTCGGTGGTAGTACATGATATACCCGATGACTGTTTGGCAGTGGGCAATCCTGCAGTTATAAAGAAGCGTCTGCGATAAAACTTCTCTGCTCGGATCTTTTACGATTTACACTTGCGTCTTTTTTTTTATTCCTCAAGAGTGACAGATATTGGAACCTTTGCTGTTTAGTCTTCGGTTTCTAAGTCCAATGTGTCTTGAATGTTCATCATGTATTTCCAGCCACCCACGTCAAATTTAACGTAATCGAGGATAAGGCTTTCTTGTTCTTTGGGTGTCAGATTGTCGTGCATTACAATTTCTTTGATTACTTCTTTCCATAAATTGCAAAGCACACGGAGAAAATGAGGTGATATTTGGTCGTTAATGTACGGATATTGCTGCTTCATTCGTTTGATGTAGTTCATTCCGTCAATACTTTGTTGTTCTATCATCTTGTCAATGGCATGATGAAGTGAGGTGTTGGCAG
>QWCQ01001063.1_pt1 | contig 11973 bp, 12 predicted proteins | sample 1972701 | NCBI WGS metagenome assembly QWCQ01 (sample SAMN09866704, study PRJNA288562) | Human gut metagenome isolate pre4_stool, whole genome shotgun sequencing...
CTATTTCACTTTCAACATCTGAAGTAAGGACTGCTCCCTTGATGTCATTGGCCTTTAGGGTGTCAACTAGATCAATACAATTTGTTGACTTTCCTCCTTGGCTTACTACCAAAATAAATTTATCCTTATATCTATTCATTTCGTAGTATTTAAAGGTATGGGCAGTAAATACCTCAACATTCTTATTAAGTAAGTCTCTTAAGGCATATTTAACAGACATACAAGCATTGAAAGATGAACCAGATGCCACTAAAATCAAATCCTCATTGGATTTTTTGTAAAAGTCTATAAACTCTTTAGTCAAAGACTCATCCAGAAGATTTTCGGTGACTAATTCTGGAATACTGTTTACATAATCCAACATTGTTTTCTTCATAATCACCTCCAGTAGATTGTTAAACTATATAGTTTCTACCATTATGATATAACAAGCTAAATCTTTATGCAATCGTTTTTATAAAATAGTCGTATTTTTTAAACCAGCTTATAAACCACTTGAGTTTTCTAAATTTTTTATATCTTGTAATTAATTTTAAATTCCACCCTATCCATTTTCATATAAGAAATAGTATATTCTACAAGTTCTCTCTTTTTATTAAATCCAAAAAACCTAACTTTATAAATGTAATTACTAGGATCAATATTTAGGATATTGCTAATTTCAGGATTTTTCTCAACTTCTATTTTTGTAATAAAATTAATGGGTAGGTTCTTTTTATAGGCCATGTAATCATAGATAGATATCTTAGAAAAATCATACCTAATAGCATCCTTAAAAATATCAAATGGAAAATAACAATATTCAACCCCATATGGACTTTCGTCAGAAAATCTTATCCTATTTAATTCATAAAAATCATAATATTTTTTGAATATTTTATTTAATTTATTTTGATCGTATAAAAGCTTAAATTTTTGAACATAGTCAGTTGAAGATTTTCCTAGGACTATGTTCTCATGTTTGATTGAAATGGGATTATCATCTGAAAGAATAATTCTGCCGTTGTAGTTTAGATTATTTGATACATAAGTTCCCTTTCCTTGGACCTTGATTAAAATCTTATTATCTACAAGTTTATCAATAGCATACTTAACTGTCATCCTGCTTACATTAAACTTGTCCGCAAGCTCTCTTTCTGAGGAGATTTTCATTCCTGGTTTTAAATTTCTATTTTTTATTTCTGTCAAAAGGTAGTCCTCTACTTTATGATGTAAGAAATTCTTCAAGCTTACCTCCTTCAAAAAATTCAAATGTATCAACTCTAGTTATTTCTTGTAGGTTTCCAAATATATTTTCCTTATCATAAAATTTCGAATTAAGCATAATCATTGTAGTAGCCGGTTTTAAATCAAAATATTTAACCTCTGTGTCATCTAAATAAACCATAGATAAAATAACATCGGCTCTCTCGGTTTTAGAAATCACAGAATCAAAAATTATTGTCATGTCTGGATTTTTAGATAAGAGGTTTCCAAATATTTTATAATGAAATACCCCCTTAAAATAAGATACAATCTCTTCTGTTTCCTTAATTTCAAATTCTATACAAACTAAGTATGCATCCCTATCAGCATCAACTAAATTTGACAGGAAAATATTCCCCTGCACAACTTCAAATTTCAACAAATTTATAGAAAAATTCCTATCTTCTTCAAACTTTTCTTTCCAGTAGTGTATATTTTGTAAATCTCGTACTATTTTTTCCACAACTAACCTCTCTATTAATCCATATGAATCAAGTTTTTAATCTCTCTTATCCTTTCCTTATCCTAATCGCTTGATGTGTATAGTTGACTATTAGATTAGCAAGGTCTTTTCTTCTATTTCTCGGTAAACTTCTACAAATATGCATGAACTACCATTAGTATTATATAACCACCTATTGTAATAACGCTGCAGATCCCCTTTAACTTGCATGAGTTCTTAGACTTTTTTAATTTTCCAACTTATAATATAATTAACAAGTGATTAGCATAGCATTTAGTAATATTTTCCATATAAGAATCCTTACATTAAGCTACACAAACGCAATTATTGTGCCTATAGTTTCACTTGCTTTTTCTAAGCATATTCACTTAAAAGTCTTCAACAACTGCATATTATTCCTGTATTCTGCGCTAATTCCCTATAACATAATTGCATCCGATGAGCCTCATATTCTAGTATATAGAGCTTAGCAACTTCTTCCCCAAAAGAGAAAATCTATATAGGCACAAACTCACATATGTTTCTAACTTTTAGGATTATAAAATAGGTGTTCATTTTATTAAATCTTTAAGTATGACCTGGCAAAATTATATATTTGCGAATTTCTAACTCAAATGATATCTTATAACCTTTTATAGATGATTCATATAATCTAAATTAGATTTGATAGAAGCTCTGCAACAGATCTTACACTGAAATTACACACCTTCCTCACCTCTTCATTAGTAACATAATCAAGGCTGTAGGAAAGAGATGTATTACTTAAAAACTCAATGTCATTGAAGTCATCTCCTATGGCTATGATTTCCTTATCAAATCCATAGAAGTCCTTGATAAATTCTATGCCAGTTTGCTTGCTGACAGCTGAGTTTATGACATCTGTAACTCCTATTGACTTGTGGAAAGAAAAGTCTTTTTCGAAGGGGTTTTCTAGCATATTATCTGAGTATATTGCAAGAGATAGGATTTCTTCGCCTTCTCTTAAGTCGGATATCTTATCTACTGCCCTGTCCTTATCTGTAAAAATCCTAGTCGGAAATTTTCTTCCGTAGAAGTCTATTACATCCCTAATTTTATCCTGGTCTAGTGAATATTTTAGGATTTCTGTCATCTCCTTGCCGTTTTTTACAAAAATATGGGCCCCGTTGTTGGCTATGACAAAATCTGGATCTATCTTTCCTTCTATTAAGACAAAGAGAGAATGGTAGGTCCTACCTGTTACAATGCCAAAGAGATTCCCCTTATCTTGGAAATCTCTTATGGCCTTTATATCTTCTGTTTTGATTTTCTCATCTATGAAAATCGTCCCGTCAAAGTCAGATGCTATTAACTTCATTTGTCTTCACTTATTTCTATTTTTTCAAATCTTATATTGTTTCTTTCCAGAAGCTCGACAGCATAGTCGTCCATCCTATAAGCTGTTTCGTAATAGATTTTCTTAATTCCTGCTTGGATTAGGGACTTGGTGCAGTTAAGGCAAGGAAAATGAGTCACATAGCAAATGGTGTTTTTGGTAGCTATGCCTTCCTTTGCACAATATAGTATGGCGTTCATCTCGGCATGGTTTGTGGCTATACAATGCCCGTCTCTCATGGTGTGGCCCACCTCATCGCAATGAGGATTTCCCTTAATCGATCCGTTATAGCCTGTAGAAACTATCCTGTTTTCTTCATTTACCAAAACGCAACCAACATAGGCCCTATCACAAGTTCCACGTCTTGCGACAGTCTTTGCAAGTTTCATAAAATATTCTTCCCAACTAAGTCTATCTTTTGCCATATTTTCTCCTTAAAATTTAAGTCTTATCTCAAATAGCATATCAAAGAATTTGTAACTTAGCAATAAGGCAAGGACAAATATTATCATCACAAGGAAATTTGTATCTACAAATACACTAGCAAGAAGTGAGGTCATAAGATTGGCTAGGGTAAGGGTCGCAATAAGCTTACAAAATACGCTTACTTTTTTATTTACTATCATATAGCCGCTTCTTTCGCTAGTTTGATTCTTGCTTAGATATAGGGCGAGGAAAAATATCAGAGCTGCCACAAGGACAAAAGCAAGGATAGTCCTTATATCATCTACCTCAATATAGACAATAGATAGGAGAGTTTTTATAAAAGGATGAAGTCCTTCTTCAAAGCTTGCCATAGCGCTATAAAACTTATCTGCCAAAGCAGTAGAAAATACTTGCAAGGTCATATTCAAATTCTCCCTATAAAGTTCAAAGCCTGCAAGAGTCATTATGAAAAGACCGAAATGACCGAGGAAATTACCTGCAATAAAGCCTAAGGAAGTAGAGATTATACTCGTACCAAGGAAAATCAGAATATTTCTACAAATCTGCCTTCCTATCAGATGAAGGCTTAATACTTGTCCAAAGGCTGAAGTCTTTAAGATGAAGGCAAGAACGATGGCATTTATAGCAAAAATTACCAGGCCAAAGAGAAATACTATTCCCGTTTTCATTAGTAATTCATCTTTCTTCTTCCAAGGCATAAGTCTTGTAAAATCATATATTGCAGAAGACTGCTCAAGACTTGTTAGACTTAATCCGAAAAGCCCCATAAAGATCACTATAGGAAAGATTAAGGACTGATAGTAACTAGATCCATCAAATTTCCCTTCATCAAATTGTTGAAGATAGGTCTTGATACTGTTGTAAATATAATGGGCATCATATCCCCCATTATTATTGAGCCTTTCAAAGTAATCATCTTGAACTTCGCCAGAAACATCTAGGCTGTATACTTCATCAAAGTCTAAGAGCTTATACTTTTCCTTATACTTTAGAAGTTCAATTTCTATCTGGTCTAGGCTTTCTTCATTGATCTTTATATCTTTATCCTGACCCTTTCCATATAAATCTTCTCTCATGCTTAAAATATTATAAGTAAAATTATCATAGGCATTTCTGATAGTATTTTGATTAGATATCCCAACGGCCATGGTACAAAATACCGTAACCAAGATAAGCCAAATAGAGAATCTCTTCCAGGTAAATTTAATTAAATTCTTAAAATTACGCATCTTCTCGGCCCCTTTCTAGGTAGAAATAATCCTCAATCTTTGGAGTTAGGATATCATATTGGGCTATGTCCTCCCTCTTTAGGATTTCTTCTACTTCTTTATCACTTGCATTTACAAGAATTGTCGCAACTCTTCCAATTTTATTAACGAGAATCATCCTCCTATCCAAACTTTCAGGCACCTGGTCCTTAAAGACAAGTTGGATTTTCCTTAATTGATTGATCCTTTCATCAGAGGTATCTATGAGCTTGCCATCTTTGGTTAGATAGAAGATATAATCTGATATTCCAGAAAGCTGGTCGAGCTCGTGGCTTGAGGCAAATACTGCCTTGCCAGAATCCTTGGCATCTATCAGATATGATAGGATTTCCTTTTTGTTTAGGACATCCATCCCATCAAGGATCTCATCTATTAGAAGGATTTTCGCCCCACTTGCAAGAATTGTAATTAGACCTAGGATATTCTTCTGCCCTTTGGAGAAATTCCTCACGTTTTTGTCTGGGTCAATCTTTTGCCTTTTGATTTCCTCAAAGAAGAAAGATTCGTCGAAGTCTTCATAAATAACTTTGAAAAAGCCCGGAATATTCTTTACCTTATAATAGTTAAAATAGTCAAAACTATCAGGCAAAAAGGCGATGTTTTTGATAAGACTTGGATTTTCACTAAGATCCTTATCATCAAGGCTAAAGCTTCCACCATCCATATCATAAATCCCACACAAAGACTTAAGAAGGGTGGTCTTACCCGAACCATTGCGGCCGACAAGTCCTGTAATCATACCTTCCTTTAAGTCAAAGGAAATATTATCTAAGACTTTCTTTTCATCAAAGGCCTTACTTATTTTCTCTGCCCTTATCCTCATACAAACTCCTTTCTGTCTCGTCGAAAATCTCGAGTATTTCTTCCCTAGCAAAGCCTAAAAATATAGCCTTGGTGAAATCTTCCCTGAGATTCTTCGTAAATTCGTATTTGTTACTGTCGATCTTTTCTTGATTTATTCGGATAAAAGTCCCTATGCCAGGCTTTGTCTCTATAAGTCCTAGTCTGTCAAGTTCCTTGAAGGCCTTGGAGACAGTCGTCTGATTGATGGACAGACTCTTCGATAGCTCTCTTACAGAAGGGAACTTATCCCCATCCTTAAGTAAGCCTGTCGCAATATAAAGCTTGGTCTCATCAACGATTTGCATATACAAAGGGACTTCCGAATTAAAATTTAGATTAAACATAAAACCTCCCTTCTGGTGTTATGCCATATACCATACATTGTTAATAATATTATATCAGGGACTTTGATTTTTGCAAGAGCAATTAAAAATTTCCAGCAAAAAAACTTCCCGAAGGAAGTTTTAATATTTATATAAGTTTTATCTCTTAAATTTACAGGAAAACTTGCGATTTAAGATAGAAATTCAAGCTCCTATTTCTACTACTTTTCCAAATGAAATAATATACTTTCTTTAATCCGCCTACATCAAGACAGCGAAAGGCTTTATCAATTTAGAGAATATCTTAGAGCTTAGTTTGATATTTTCAACATCTTCCATATTTACTTCTTGACCTATTTCAAAAAATATATCGAAGTCATTTTTAATCTCAACTAGGCTGTTTGACTTATACATGTATAGGCCGCACTCAAAGTTTTGGTAGAGGGCTCTGTAGTCTAGGTTGACCGTTCCTACAAAGCCAACCTTGCCATCAGCAAGCCAGGTCTTGGAGTGGACGAAGCCTGGAGTATATTCGAAAATCCTCACTCCTGCTTCTATAAATTCCTTGTAGTGGTCCTTAGCTAGGGCGAAGGCTACCTTCTTGTCTGGTATATGTGGCAGGCAGATCCTTACATCAAGGCCCGACTTTGAGGCAAGCTTTATCGCATTTCTAATCTCTTCATCTACTATTAAATAAGGACTCATGAGATAGACGTATTTTTTGGCCTTGTTTATAGTATCAAGGAGGACGTTTTTGGATATGGTTTCATCGTCAAGAGGATTGTCGGCGAAAGGAATATAAAAGCCACTAGCCTCTGTGTCCGGATATTTCTTAAGGTAAGGGCTATAGTCTTCTGGCTTATTATCAAGGGAGAACCACATATTTAGAAACATTATGGTAAAACTTTTGACAGCACTGCCCTTAATTCTTACACCGCAATCCTTCCAATGACCAAATCTCTCGAACACATTTATGTACTCGTCAGATAGGTTGATTCCTCCAGTGTAGGCGACTTTTCCATCTACCACCATGACCTTCCTGTGATCTCTGTTGTTCTGATAGGTCGATACTATAGGATACATCTTAGAAAAGACCCTACATTCTATGCCCAAGCTTTCCATCTCTTGGACAAAGTCCGACCTTACTCTCGTTATGAGATTGGATCCATCTATAAGTAGCCTTACTTTAACTCCTTCCTTGGCCTTTTTTACAAGCTCTTCTAGGATTGTCCCCCACATATAGCCATAATCGATTATGAAAAACTCCATAAAGATAAACTCTTCCGCACTTTTCACGTCGCTTAGCATGGCCTCGAACATGTCATCTCCCACCTTAAAGTAAGTAGAAGAAGTGTCCTTGTAGGTTGGAAATCCTCCCACATCGTCCAAGTATTTGGCTATTGGATAAAATCTCCTTTCCCTGTCTTCGATTTTTTCGTAAAGATCCTTATCCTTTTGGACGTATTTTCTAGAATCCTTATCGAGACTTACAACCTTCCTCTGCTCTCTCTTGTAACCAATCGAATAATGACTTACGAGAAAGGCGATGATTCCAAAGGTCGGAACAATTGCTATAAGCATAAACCAAGACAGCTTGTTGGCATTGGATACCTTTTTCATATTGAGGATTATAAGCATCATTATAAACTTAGATAGGGTATCTCCTCCCATTATGTAAGTAAAGTCTATCTTAGAATTATAATAGATATAAATCATCAAAACAAGCTGGAGGATTACTAAAAAGGCAAATAGTCCAGCACGAGAGAATATCAAACTCCCCAAACCCTTCCTGGTTTTCTTAACATATTTATTTTCGTTGATTTTTTTAATGATATTTTTATTAAATTTATACATAGACCTATTATATCACTTTAACCCTCCTACTTCAATATCACGCCTTGACATAAATCTTTAAATTCATAAGATATAAGGTGAGGTGAAATGAGATGAAAAATATATTAATAATAAATGATTTCGTTTCCCTAGGAAAAATTGCCGGAAAGATGATGGAAACTGTCCTATCCTACAAGGGACACAATACTTTCTTCCTTCCAACTGCCCTTATAGCAAACAACTTCTCCTACGGGAAAAATGCCATATTAGATACAACAGATTACTTAAAAGATACCCTAAGAAATCGGGATGAGATAGGCTTTGAGTTTGACCTTATCTCTATCGGATATATCCACAACACTGAGCAAAGAGATATAATCTACGATTACGTAAAAAACTTAGACTACAAGGCGACTGTCCTCTTTGACCCAATCATGGGAGATGACGGTTCTTTATACCCTACTCTTGATGAGACGATGCTTGAAAATTACAAGTCCTTACTCGATATTTCAGATATCATAAGCCCAAATGCCACAGAGGCTAAGTTTCTTGATATAGACTACGAGGATTTTACAAGAAGGGGTAAGAAATATCTTATAACTTCTGTAGAAGAAGACGGGAAATATTTCGTAAAAGGATACGATGAGGGTGAATTTAAAGTTTCCTTCGACAAACTTCCCAAAAGACTTACAGGAACAGGAGACCTCTTCGATGGACTCTTTATAGCCTACTTCCTAGATGGCTACTCAATCGAAGAAGCTTGCCAAAAGACAGTCGATATTATATCCAAAATATATAGAGATGTTATCGAATACTCTACTAATGAAAATATAAATATCGAAAGATATCTTGACCTCATAGACTAAGGGGGATTTGTGCAAAGAAAAGATTATTGGAAAAAATCACTATCAATTGCCTGGCCTGCCCTTTTGGAATTCTTCTTTATATCCATAGCAGACATAATCGATACCTTCATGGTATCTGGTATGGGTCCAAGTGCTGTCGCAGCTATTGGCCTTACTACCCAGCCCAAATTTATAGCCCTTACCATATTTTTCTCCATAAATGCTGCCGTATCGGCCTTGGTTGCGAGAAGGCAGGGCGAAGGAGACAGGAAAGAGGCCAACAAGACTCTTCTTACAGCTATCTATATAGTAATAGCCTTTGTAATCCTAGTAGACCTTGTGATGATGCCCTTCCTATCCCCAATCCTTAAGTTTGCAGGGTCAAATCCCGAAACTCACGAGCTTTCCATAGCTTACTTTCAAATAATAATGGGTGGGCTTATCTTTAACGCCCTAGCTATGGTAATTAACGCTGGGCACAGGGGTTGCGGCAATACACAAATTGCCTTCGTATCAAACCTAGTTAGCTCTGTAGTTAATATCACCTTTAACTACCTACTAATCTACGGAAACTTTGGATTTCCTGCTCTAGGCATAAGAGGAGCAGCCATTGCGACAGTCCTAGGAACAGTTGTAGCGAGCATAATGTGTATCATTTCCCTAACTAGGAAATCTTCCTACCTAAACTTCAATCAGTTTGTAAAAGCGAAGTTTGCATACAGCAAGAAAATCGCCAAATCCATTGCAAGCCTTGGATCAAACATCTTTGTTGAAAATGTCTCAGCAAGAATCGGCTTTCTCGTGACAGCCATTACTGCAGCAAGCCTTGGAACAGAAATATTTGCTGCCCACAACGTTGGAATGAACCTCCTATCCCTAACCTTCTCCCTAGGTAATGGAATGCAAGTAGCAGCCATTGCCCTATCAGGTAACGCCCTAGGAGCAGAAGATAAGGAAGGAGCCAAGACCTACGGCAAGGTCTGCCAAGAGATCGGCTTTGCCCTATCGGTAATAGTCTCAATCATACTGATATTCTTCGGAAGAAATATCTTTGGCCTCTTCTTCAAAGATCCAGATATAATCGAATATGGTGTAATAATTACTAGATTTTTAACAGTAATAGTCCTCCTACAAATCTCCCAAACAATCTACGGAGGCTGCCTCAGAGCGGCAGGAGATGTCAAATATACCCTCTTTGTAGCCCTCCTATCTGTAACCTTTATCAGAAGTGCCGTAACCCTAATTGCGGTAAATGTCCTAAGCCTCGGCATCATGGGAATCTGGCTAGGAATCCTATCAGATCAGGCATCAAGATTTATTTGCCTAAGACAGAGATTCCACCAAGGAAACTGGGTCAACAAGAAAATATAACACAAAGGAGAGCCTTCCTAATGGGAGCACTCTCCTTTTTCTTAACTTTATTTTAATCTAGTAATGACCTAATCTCCTTGTCTTTTATATTAAAATATGCTAGAATATATACATCTTGGGGCATTAGCTCAGTTGGGAGAGCGCTTGACTGGCAGTCAAGAGGCCAAGGGTTCAAGTCCCTTATGCTCCACCATGTAATATTTATAAATTTCTAAAAAGGAAAATATTAGAACATACACGAATATAGATAATAATTATTCTATATTTTCCGTATAAAAGAGCAAAAACAACTATAAAAAGACCATATTGTAGTTAAAATGTAGTTAGTAAAAGATGTTATAATAGAAGTTATAGAGACCATTTAACGGTCTCTTTTTTATTTATATCTCCAATTTTCATCCATACTATTAAACTAGAATCGAAAAAAGACCTGCCAGGAGTCAGGTCAAATTTTCATCTTGATTTTAGACAATTCTTATCCAAGGAGATGTATTTCCTGAAAGTCTTCTATAGGCAACATATCTTCTAAGACCACTATATGATAATTAGGATATCCACCTATAGCCCTCTCCCTCATATACAGAATCATAGTAGATTTTCTCCCCTCTGCTATATTGGACTACTACTTGAGATCTTTTGCTAGGATAAGATCTAATATTACATTCAGACTCAGTTATTCCGTACCGTGACTCATTCTTAACCCATCCTAAATAGTTAGTTGTTGATGATTTTTAACTTACTTGTTTATAACCTCATTAAGTTTATCTGTTATTATAAACTAACACTATTTAATAATAGTATCAACTGTAAAAAAGTGCTTTATGCTTTTAAAAATAAAGTTTTTACTATTAAATAGTTGTATGATATAATCATATATAGGAAGGGTGGTCTATGAATAATAAAGAAATATTTTCAAAAAATCTTAATAAAGAGTTAGAAAAGAAAAATTTAACTCCAACCGAATTTGCCAGAGCAATTAAATATCCTGAAACAACGGTCTTTAATTGGATACATTGTAAGTCTTACCCTAGAATAGATAAAATTCAGGAAATGGCAGATTTCTTTAGAATATATAAATCAGACTTAACAGAAAACAAAACAAACATATCAGAATTATCCCAAATTCCAGGTGTTAAACTAATAAAAAGATTTGTAAACGTCCCTGTTCTAGGAGAAATAGCCAGTGGAAAATCTATCTTCTGCCAACAAAACTACGAGGGGTTCTTTCAAATAGATGAGGACCTAGTCAGACCAGACTTCTGTGTCATTGCCAAAGGTAACACGATGTTGGATATAGGAATCAAAGACGGAGACCTAATTTTCTTTAAAAAAACTACGATGGTTGAAAATGGTAAAATAGCAGCCGTCCTAATAGAAGAAACCGTTACTCTGAAGAGATATTATAAAAACGAGACAGAAGTAATCTTACAAGCAGAAAATAAAACCTACTCCCCAATAATAATCAGAGAAAAAGACACTAAAAACATAAAAATCCTAGGTGAGATGGTAGGAATGTACTCCAAGGAAAGTAAATAAAAGGAGAGTTTATGGATAATATAGATAAATTAAAATTAATAGAAAACGCACCCAAACTATATTTGCCCGAGAAATTACCTTTAAATCAGGAGCAGTTCGCGACTTTAAATATTCTTAAGCTATCAAGTAAGGCCGAATCTGAACTTGGTAGGTACAGTGGATTTTTGTTAAATTTGATAAATCCCATGCTATTAATTTCACCATTGGTAACTCAAGAAGCAGTTTTATCTTCTAAATTAGAGGGAACTCACGCAACATTGGAAGATTTATTAAATTATCAAGCGGGTAATAAAGTTGATGTAGAAACTGATGAATTAAAAGAAATTTTCAACTATAGAGAAGCCTTGTTCTATGCTTTAAATGAAATATCGACCATAAATAAGTCTGAAGATGGTAAATTACCCCTAACCAGCAGGATAATTAAAGAGATGCATAAAATTCTGTT
>QWCQ01002726.1_pt1 | contig 11953 bp, 15 predicted proteins | sample 1972701 | NCBI WGS metagenome assembly QWCQ01 (sample SAMN09866704, study PRJNA288562) | Human gut metagenome isolate pre4_stool, whole genome shotgun sequencing...
AGCTGTCAAATGTATTCTCTGTAACATAACGATAGATATTTACTTTCTCATTTTCGTTTCCCTGTCTTACAATTCTCCCTGCTCTTTGCTCTAAGTCAGTTGAACTGTCCTAAGTGGTCAATCTAATTTCCCTATAAATTTATAGTGTATTTCTACTTTCTGTTTTATTTCTCCGTCAACTTCTTCCTTGTCATACACATATATCTTGTCTATAACTTGATTAAGAATATAACGATTTAACTCTTTTATCTTTGCAAACTTGCTTATATTCTCTACAAACTGCTCACAGTTTTCCTCTGTATCTGCTATTGCCTTTATTTCTTCTTCAAGCAAGTCTATTTCTTCAATTAGTTCTTCTTGCTGCTTTGATAGTTTTTCATTCATAAGATTGAAGTTACGCTCTGATATACTTTCACTCAGCCTATCTTCATAAAGTTTTTCAAAGGCTTTATCCAAATCATTCAGCTTATTTTTATAAAGACTTAACTTTTCTGTTTTGTCTTTTCTTTCATCAACCTTATCTTTGTCTATCTTCTCAGCAATTTTCATAACAAAATTTTCTCTGCTTGATAGTGCCATTTGCCCATGATACTGTATATCTTCAAGTACAACATTGTATAAATCTCTTGCGTTTATCCTGTGTGATGTACAAGCCTTTACTCCATACTTTTTATAACCTGAACAGGAGAAATGCACAAAATCTATTGTATCTTTTTTATTCAGTCTATAATCTGTCTTTGGCGTCAAGGCATAATTACAATCAGGGCATTTAACTAAACCTTTGAAGATATTATCATAGGTTATACCGCTTTTATTTGTATTCTTTCTTTTATCAAGCATATTCTGTACTTGTGTCCATACTTCCTCACTTACAATGCCCTCATGAGTATCTTTTACAACAATTCTATCTTCTTTGGGGACATATAGCCTTTTTCTATTCTTGAATGAAAGAGTAGGTCTTTTGTTTCTTTCCATATTTCCACAATAGACAGGGTCTCTTAAAATGCTAAGAACCATTCTATGTGTCCATTTGTACTTATTTTCTTCTGTCAGTCCATACAGCTTATCTGCATTTTCTAAAAAGGAGCTTGGTCTTGGTATTTTCCTTTTCATCATTTCCTGACTTATTAGTTGTGTACCTTTCCCCTCTAAACAAAGCTCATAGACAAGCTCTATGATGGGTTTTACCCTTTCATCTATAATTAACCTATGCTTGTCATCAGGATCTTTCTTAAAGCCGAATGGGGCTTTTGAGCCAATATATGTTCCCTCTTTCATTCTACTTTTCAAGGCACTTTTTACTTTCTTTGAAGTATCTTTGGCATACATTTCATTTAAGATATTCTTAAATGGCATTATATCAAACTCATAGGAATTTATGGTATCTATCCCGTCAGTGATTGCGATATACCTTACATTTTTTTGTGGAAAATACATCTCAATATATGCACCACTTTCAAGATAGTTTCTTCCAAGTCTTGATAAATCTTTTGTGATAACACAGTTTATCTTTCCGTTTTCTATATCGGTTATCATCTTTTTGAATGCCGGTCTTTCAAAGTTTGTCCCTGAATAGCCATCATCAACATAATAATCATATACGGCTATATTATTTTGTTCTGCATACTGTTTTAGCATTGCTTTTTGTGAGTATATACTCATGCTTTCATTTGTACTACCATCATCTTTTGACAATCTGCAATACAAAGCTGCGATATATTTTTTAGTCCTGTTCAAATTTACGCTCCTTTCTTTTAACAGGACTATCTCAATATGATTATTATATCAAAACACTCCTGCATGTTCAACCATTCATCACGCTTGCGTTTGCTTTTCTTCTTTTGTATTTTCTAAATTTTTCATGGCTATATGTTCAATTACTCCCTCAAACACTTCTCCAATAGGTTTTTCACCTACATAAACCCTTTTAATTTCAAATTTTATTTTCTTGTTTTTCTTCTTTTTTTCATTATTCATCTACATCCGTCCTTTCCTGTAAAATAAAAAGACGATTAGATTTTTTACTCTCTAACCGCCTCTACTCATCTATTAAGTTTTGTGCTTTCTTCAGCTTTTCTTTGCTTTGTATTTTTCTTCTATCAAGTCCCGTTACCCTAAGAGGTAAACACATCTCTATTATCCTTGAATAAATCCTGCCAAGCATTATATCTTCCTGTTCTTTTTCTATATCCTTAAAGTTAAGGTTTGTCGTTATAATGGTCGGTCTTGCTTTTAAGTATCTTGCATTGATTACATTGTAAATCTGCTCTAAGGCATACTCTGTATTTCTTTCTATCCCAAAATCATCAAGTATTAAGAGGGTAGAGCTTGTTATCTGCTCAATATACTCATTTCTATCAAGGTTAAAGCCACCTTTTTGTAAGTCGTTTAGTATCTGTGCAAAGTTTCTCATCTTAACCGTATAGGAATATTCTGTAATTATGGCATTGGCAATGCTACACGCTATATATGTCTTACCACTTCCTACATTTCCATATAAAAGCAAGCCTACATTGTCCTTTCTCATTTCTTCAAAATGCTTTACATAGTTTTTAGCTTTCTTGATGATGTCCTTGTCGGTATCTTCATCAACATTTTCAAAAGTATAGGCTATTTGATTTTTGGATATAAAGCAGTGTTGTCTTAACCTATCTTGTTTTAACAGTTTTTCTCTTTGTTTTTCTTGTTCCTGTCTATCTCTAACACATTTACAAGCTGTTCTAATAATCATAGGCTTATCTAACATTGGAATTGGCTTTCCGTCTATTCTTTCATTACAAGTCTTACAATAAATATGTCCGTCTTTTTCATAGTAAGTTTCTTTGTTGTAGGTAAAATCCGTACCTTGAATTTTTATAGTAATAATATTTTCTCTATCATTCATAATCTTATTTCTCCTTTTCTGTATTAGCTTGTAAAATGCGTTTTAAGGTTTATTTTTATCTTAGCTATATTCTGATACCTTTTTAAGCCTTAACGCTCTAAAAACACCTTTCCACCTTGTTGTATGATTTTTATAGGCTGTCGCTGTCCTCATAGTTGGTTGAATAGATTCTGTTACTTCCATTTTTATTATTTATCTGTGATAGTTTTTCTTTATCCTGCTCATACCAATTAAGGATTGTTACATAATGGTCTTGATAGTCTGTGCCTTTACTTTTGATATACCTTGACAGTTTTTCAATCATTATTTCAGTATGACCTTGCAGTCTATCTTTTAGGTTTTGATATTCTTCATCGGTTAAGCGAATATTTTTATATTCTCCATAAAGAGAAATTGGGGCAACCTGCTCTATTCTCCCCTTATCTATACTAACCTTATCTAATCTACCCTTATCTATACTGGGTTGACCACTTGACAACCTTTGGTTAACCAGATGACAACCAGCTTTTTCTTCTGAAATATATGCTCCATTTTCTGTTTGATAAAGCTGTTGTTTTTGCTCTATATACATAGTCGGCTTATATCTGTCTTTTCTGATAAAGTTATTTATCTTCCAATGAGTAATGACTATAATTCCTCTTTCAAAGACAATTACAAAACCTTTTGTAATTAGGATTTTTAAGTCATCATCATTTGCCCCTATGATTTTTATTATCTTCTTTGGATTATCCACAAAACCGTCATCATCTGCCCTCATTGATAAATGAAAATATAGGCATTGACTACTTAGTGGCATATCCAAAAATAAATCGCTATCCACTATCTTTAGTGAAAACATTCTTTTATCTGCCATTTGTTTCTACCTTTCTTCAATAAAAAAAGACGATAGATTTCTACTTCTACCGCCTTGCATATTGCTATATTTTTTTCATAATTATATATTAAGTTTTTAAGTCTTTATTATTTAACATCTTACTAAACATATCGTGGTACATATCTTTAGAAGATTCTTCTATCTTGGTAATGCTTGATACCTTATTTCCGGCATCCTTTGATGAAGCTCCGCAAAGATAAAAGGCTTCATTTTCTGTTCCGTAATCTATGGCAATATATCTATCGTGGTACTTTTTACCGGCTATCTTCAGCTTCAGGTCTATATTAGGATAATCTTTTCTAAAATCATCTAAAATATTTTTTGTAAGCATATCCTTATTTTTTACATTATCGCTAAATACTATGATTTCAGTCTTATCTCTTGCAGCTCTTAAAAGTTCTAATGTTTTAAGCCCTATATAGTTGTCTATAACATAAATGCTTTTCTTTGCTGATTTATATATTTTTGTATAGGCAACATCAGCTTCTATCTTATCTCCATTCATCAAGAGGAAATGTTTATATGTTTCTGTTCACCTTTCAGCACAGTCATAAGCATATAAATACCTTGTTCTGTAAACACATAAGGCAATGCTCTACTTTTAGGACTAACATTTGCGGTCAAAAAATTTGATCGCAAATCTTCCAACTCAATTTTATCTAATCTAAACATAAAATCATCGTCAAATTTTTCTATGTTATTTCTTACCTGTTGATTAAACGCTCTTGTGCTGTAACCGTATATTTCTGCTAAATCAGTGTCAAGCATAACTCTCTGTCCACGAATAAGATAGATTTTTTCTTTTATAGTTTTATCATCTACAATTACTATTTCTTTATTTTGCTCTTCCACAAAATGCACCTCCAATATATTTTTCAGGCTACAACTTGTAGCCATTTTCTCTTTCTTTCATTTAGCTTACAGCTTGTAAGCAATTCTCCATCATCTTTTCAAAGTCTAATTGATATAATTATACCAAAAATACAGGCTCTTTTCTATCTCTCAGTTTCCTTGTGGATATGGTCTTTCTTTTTGTAATGCTCCTTTGCCCATGCTTTTTGCCTATCCTCTCTTTTAATCTGTCTTTGAAATTCTTCTAATGCCATTTTCACACTTGGCTTTTCTCCTCTTGCAATAGCTTTTTTATATGCTATTTCTATCTCAATATTTATATCTATTCCAAAGTCTTTATTTACTTCACCTACTACATATTTGATATGGTTTATTTGAGTAATTTCCTCTTTTATAAATTTTTGGTTAAAAGTGAGATGATTTATATCTGTCTGTAACTCTCTTTTTTCTTTCTCCCATTTCTTTGTTTCTATCTTTTCACTTCCACTTAATTTTTTTAGAATAGATTTTGCTCTAATATATTTATCAATTTCTATCAAAATGTTCTTTTTTCATTCTACTGTCATAACTTAAATTTTTAGATAGTTCCTTTTGAATTTTATAGTAAGTTTCAAGATAGGAATAGACATTAAAAAGGTCTGGAGTTAGGTTATATTCTTCCTGTTTTTCTTTAGAAAATCCTTTCAAAAGTCCCTTTACCATATTTACCAAACTTAAAATCCAATTTCCTATTTCTGCAATTTCTTCTTTTAATTTTTTGAACTCTTTATTTAAGGCTATGATTTTTCTATTATGATTTCCTCTTTCTGTCTGTATACCTTTTTTCTCCATCTGAAAGCTCTTTGTCCCTAAATGAATTTGTGGTAGTTCTTCTCTTCCTTGTTCTTCAAAGGTGCGTGGATCTATTCTCTTTTGGATATTATTTTTTTCTAAATACTCATTTGCTTTCTTTGAAAAATTTTCTCTCCATTCTTTTGCTTTGTCAGGTTCGTTCCAATCATTTAGATTTACTTTTCTTGATTTATAGTTTCCACTTTTTAATTTTATCTTTTCTCCCTTTTCGTCAAGGATATATTCTTTTCTACTTTTAGGTTTCCATTTTCCCTTCCTATCCATTTCTCTAAGGGTAAGTAAGATATGGGCGTGCGGCTGTTCTTCATTATCGCTTGCCATAGGATTATGAATATTACAATCTGCTATCATACCTTTAGAGGTAAAGTTTTCTTCAATAAATTCACTGATAAGTGTTCCGGTAAAAATATTTTTGAAAATACAAGGTCATCTTTTTTAGAGTAATCATGGACTTTTACATAGTATTCATCTTTTAATTTATCTCTTGCATTATATGCAGCCTTTGCAATTACGCTATGCCCTTTTGACCTTGAAACTATATCTACATGGGTATGCAAACTTTTGATTTCCATTCTTTTCACTCCTTTCCATTTATGATTTTTATACTTTTAGGCATAAGAAAAGCAGATAGATTTTTCTTAAAATTTTTCTATCTGCTGATCTCTATCCGATATTTAGTTGTTATATTTTAGTATCTTTATGATGTTAGGTATCTTCGCTCCCTTTTTCAAAGGGCGCAAAGATACACCGTTTGACTATGGTGCTTTGCGTTCTTGCAGAAAGCCTATCGCTCCGCTAAGGAAACAAAAACGCTAAAGCATTTTTATTTATTCAAGGGGGCTACTCCCCCTTAAACCCCTGTGGACTTCGTTTTTTGTAGATTTACCAAATCAACAAAAAAGCAAAGTGTTAAAATTACTCTCCATGTGCCTTTTCAATTTTAGTATTTTCCTTTTCTAATTGTTCCATTACTTTTTCTAATTCTTTCATTTTTTATTCTCCTTTCAAATTTTATAAAATACAAAAGGCTAAATATCTTTAATAGATAAATAGCCTTTAAACTTTTTATATCCAAGCAATTTACATCGAAATTATCTTATCACAAGATTGAGATAATCTATCATCATGAGTTGCAACTACCACTAATATACCATTATTCACGCATTCTCTTAGGAGGTTTATTATAATGTTTCTATTCTTTTCATCTAAGGACGCAGTTGGTTCATCAGCAAAAATTATTTTGGCTTTTTTATACAATGCTCTTGCAATTCCCAATCTTTGCTTTTCTCCTCCTGATAAAGTAGATGCAATATTGTTAGCCTTTTCTTTCAACCCCACTTTCTCTAAATAAGCCTTAGCTTTATTTTGATTAGACTTCTTATTCGAGAATGTAATGTTATAAAGAACACTTTCTTCATCAATAATCCCATAATCTTGAAATATAAATGTAGCTGTGTTTTCCCAAAATGAAATTTTATCTTTTTCCTGTAAACAAGTACAATCTTTATTATTTATATAGATTTTTCCTGAACTTACATCCTTTATTAACCCCATACAATTTAGTAGTGAAGTTTTTCCACTTCCTGAAACTCCTGTTATAGCTACCATTTGTGGTTTTTCTATATAAAAACTCATATTTTCAAATATCGTTTTTTCTTTTATCCTTAGGCATAGTTTCTCAGCTCTAATCATTACATTACCTCCATCTAAATTCTATAAATCGCCTTATTGAATTCTTTTTTTGCAAAAAAGCCATAGCTTAAACTAATTCCTATAATATAAAGTATCAAAATAACGGCAACAACACTTCCAATAATACTTATACTCATATTTTGTACAAAATATGATAAAAATCCAGCTATACAAATCCCAATTGCAAATATACATATATCTTTTTTCTTACTTTCTCTAAAAATATCTCCATATTTGATTCCGTTGGTCATCATAATGTATATTCTTCTCTTATTTTTATACGCCCATATTTTTGCATTTAACAATCCTGCAAAAACTATAGTTGCTAACAGAGTAACACTAGCCATAATATAACTCCAAAATTGCTCCTTAAAATCTTGGGCAATTTTTAAAGCTAAATCAGCTATATTATCCACTGAAATTATATATTTTTTCATAATGTTATTTTTCAAGCTATTATCTAACACAGCCTTATCTGAAAATATTATATTGCCACTTGACAATGTTGGAATTACGAATCCCTGAACCTTTAATTCTTTGGCAGGATTGTCTATAACAACCACTAAAGGATTTTTTAAGGACATTAAAGCATCCATATCGCCAGTGTTAGGTGCTAAAGCTCCCATTTTTCTTCCTATAAATTTATAGTATTTTAGTTTTTCCGTTTTTACTACATCTTCGTTTATCAATAACGGCATTTGTTCTAAAGCAAATTTCTTGAGTGAGGGACTCATACTTTCAAAAGCATAGGTTACCAACTTTCCATTTGTTTTTTCTTCATTTACACCTACTCCAACAAACTCAAGCCATGATTTATCCACAATAACAAAATGATCAAATCCAGCCTCTTTTAATTCGTCAGTCATTTCTACACTTTTATCCACAACAAGAGATATACTCATGCTATTTTCTTTTTGCATTTCTGAAATAAAATTTTTTACATCTTCTAAATTTTTATCCTCATATAAATCATCTAATGTTGAAAATGACAATCTAAAAGTGTTTTTAACATTTGCCCAAGAGGAATATTCCTTCGACATTCTTTGTGCTACAGTTGCAGACAAAACAGTATTTGCTAAAACAGATACTGCAAATACAATCGCTACTAGTTTTAATATCGTTGTCATGCATTCAAATTTTTTAATTGGTATTTCTCTGTTTGCAATGTATTTAACATTAGGAATAACAACCACAGATAATATCATACTCAAAAGCAAAATAACAACAAACGATGCCAATACGCTTACTAACGACATCTTTAATATCAATAACAAATTTTGAAAATTCTTTGTCAATAAATAATATAGCGACATAAAGAAAATCCCACACAAATATCCGATAAACATATTTTTAGATAGATATTCTATATCAGATGTGAAAATCCCCTGCTTACTAACTCCCGATAACAATTTGATACTTCGCTCTTTTGCTTTTACCAAAAAGTATGAAATGAAAACCATAAGAGTTAATATGTACATCGCCATCAATGTATTTCCAATTGGATTTCCTAAGAGACTCATATATATCCTTTTAAGAGTGCTTGAACCCTTAAAATAATTTATATTTATATCATTATTTTTCGCCCACACATCCAAGTCAGTCTTTAAATTGTCTGTTATAGCATATTCACCTGATAATGGAGTATCCCCCATATTGTTACTGTGAATCAGCTTTCCTGACAAATTATTTGATAACCATTGAATAGTGTCATTATTTAAAACGATATTATGTGAACTTGGTTTTTTACTACCAAACCAAACAATGTTTCTTTCTTTACTAATATTTTCTGTTCCTGCTACTTCCTTGTACATCCCTCCATTATTACTATCCACAATACCATTCAGTTCTTCTATCAATATATCTTTTTTTGTCGTTGTATCAATGGTATTTAGTTCTATAATTGATTCCGAATTAAATGGCTCATATTGCTGATTTGCTTCCAATAATTTACATGTCAGCAATAGCAAAACTACTGACATTACTACACCACAAACCCGAATTATATTCTTCATATTTTCACCCCTTTGTATACAGTAATTAAGGGTGCAGAGTAATCAACCATGCACCCTTAATTTATATATGCTCTATTATCCGTATATTGTTCGTCAATGTACAATACTAGTTGCACACTCTGTAGTAATATCTGTCATTACCGTTATGCTGAATAGCCCAAATCTCAGCATATGATGTCTTTCCAGACGCAGTATCTATTGAACGACTAGTTTTATTATTAAGTTTAACGGTACTTCCATGGCAACGATTAACAGTGTAATATGAACGAACTTTAGCATTCCAAAAACCATATTGCCATGTTCCTCCCTCTGCCGGATACCTAGTAATCGGACCATAACCTAGCCAAGCAGGACGAATCTCACCTTCTGTCATCATACCATGTGATGACTCCACTGAATATTTGCTTAAAATATCCACATTATTCGGATTAGCCTCCGCAGCAAACACTGACCCTGCATTTGCCAACAACATCAATGCCATGCAAGACACAGCAGTAAGTTTCTTTAGTCTACTTATCATAAATTTACCTCCTTAACAAAAACAGTATTTCATCAATTCTCACCAAACGACATTAGTCAGTTCAGTCTCCGTTTTTATACCTTTGAGGATTTTTATAATTCATAAACCTCTCCTCCTTATATATTTAAATCACTATTCTAACTAGTGTTTTTAACTACAGTAGCAAGATCAACATTTATACCTACCAGTACCATCTAAATCAAAAATCTTATATATACAAACTCCTAAGGCATTCGCTATATCATTCGCTATCTTTAGAGTAGGTACAGTTTTTCCAGTTTCTATTTTATTTATACTCACTCTTGATATTCCTATTTTTTTACCTAATCTATGTTGAGATAACCCCAACGGTTTCCTATATTCTTCAATTCTATTATCCAAAGTTTACCCCTTTTCTTTTGTCTTTTGGTTAATATAAGTTTACTATAATATTTCTCATTTGTCAACAGTTTTCGTTAGCCGCTTCTAACTTTTTTGTCGGTTACACCTGATATAGTTCCTGCCCCTGAATCTCACAGCGACGTTTTGTTCTACTTGGCAGGCTCTTTTCTGATACTTAGAAAGTCATCGCCTACTTCTCCATAGATACATATCCTTACAGACCGATCATTCAATTGTCAAAGAACAATTTTCTTTATGTCTGTATGATATTGCATTTTTGTTCCTATTCCTGTATGTCCTAAATCTTGGAATATTCTTTTTTGTTCCCACTTTTCCACGATTGTGGAAATGGTGTGATATAATATTTATGAGAATATTTTGTATCAAGGAGGTTATCTGTTATGAAGTGTAAAATAACCTTACAGGAACGCTTAAAAGATTTAAGAGTTGCACATAATCTAAATTTAGAAAGAAATCAATCATGGTAATTTAGTTACACTTGCACAATTTTACAATGTATCTACTGATTACTTACTTTGTCTTACGGAAAATAAAAATCACCCAAATACAGATTTAACTAATCTACACTTGAGTGATGATATGATTGATTTATTGCTAAGTGGTTCTATCAATAACCGTTTACTTTGTGAAATTGCTACACATGATAAGTTTAAGGAGCTTATAGCTGATACGGAGATTTTTGTTGATGGTGTTGCTACTAAACGATTTAATGACTTAAATTCATCTCTTGAAACTGTAAGGACTGAAATCATAAACCAAAATCCCAATGTATCTAATGACCATACTTTGAGAACTCTATCGGCTGCTCAAGTAAGCGAAGAAGATTTCTTTTGTCATGTTACCCATAAAACATGGGATAGTATTATAAAAGATATTCGTAAAAATCATGAACAGGATATTGACAGTATTCCTGAAGATGATACCGCCTTATCATTACAGAAGATTCGTCAGATTATGATTTCTTCCGGAAATAACATGGACAAATTCATTGAGATTTTCTGTAATTCCTTTCAGCTAAAATATAAAAGGTTATCTGAAGATAACATATTTTTTCTAAAGAATCAAGATTTACATAAGTATCCTTGCTCATTCTTGAAACTATATTACTTGTTATATTGGCAGCTCTTTTTAAGTCCTCTTTATTCATCTTTTTTTCAACTAATAAATGCCATAAGGGTTTATAGCTAAGTGCCATAATTCACCTCCTTTACAGTAGTTTTATATTTATTATTATAACACAAACCACTGTAAAAATCCTCTATATCAACTTATTAGTTATGCCTGCATTAGTATTTTTTGAGATAGTCCTGTTTTCAATGCTTTTCGCCATACCACTTCGGACTGTCCAACATCAGCAGGTCTCCATGGTACGTCTAAATCATGCATTGCAATTAGTTTATTTTGCACATTTGTACCAGCACCCATCTTCTGTGTCGAACCCATTAAGATAGAGTTCATCTTTTTGCTTATCGGAATTCGCTTCATGGATAAAGGCGATTTCTTCTTTCGGTATTCCCATAGATACGAGCTTTTCTCTAATATCATCATAGATGTTAAATTCTCCATCTCCTTTTGGAGTAGACATATCGGAAAAAAGTAGCTGTGTTGACCTGTTTTCTTTTGTCTTATCCCAAATAGCAAATACATTTTTCACGCATACATTGACCTTGCTATCAGGATTATCAGGAAGAAGTGGATTGATTAAACGCTGATCTAAGGCAAGTTTCTTACCATCGTTGGTAATCTTAAGCATATTATCTTCATCAGGCTCTACAACCCTATTTCTGACATCATCTGCTCTTTCAGAGAGGCTCTTTAGAATTTCTTTTTGTTCTTCAGAAGGCTCTGTCTTAATAACCTCGTAG
>QWCQ01001070.1_pt1 | contig 11890 bp, 7 predicted proteins | sample 1972701 | NCBI WGS metagenome assembly QWCQ01 (sample SAMN09866704, study PRJNA288562) | Human gut metagenome isolate pre4_stool, whole genome shotgun sequencing...
TAGCTAAATTTTTCCTTGATAGTCCGTTTGAATATAGTTTAACTATATGAATTTCACTTTTTGTCAATGGCTCTAACATATGATTTTCTTCTGGAAAGATCGCTTTGCCTTTCAGGGCGATAGATTTTATATCCTCTATTAGTTTACTTGTCTCTTCTTCTTTGGAAATAAATCCTTTACATCCAATCCTTTTCGCTCTTTTAATATAGAAATCTAATTTATACGCAGTTAAAATTACGATTTTTATATCTTCATATTTATTAATCAGTTCTTCAGCCAGGTCTAAACCATTTATTGTTCCATCTATTCCTGTCAAATTAATATCTACTAGTAACAAGTCATAGTTAAGGATGGATTCATTTATACTAACGTCTCTAACATTATTTACTATATCTACAAAAATAGATTCATCTGTCTCTAAGCTCATTTTTAAAGAAGTTGCGACCATTTTATGATCTTCTATTAATAAGATTTTAATTTACTACACTCCTATCTACTGGAACTTCTATTTTAAACTCTACAAATGATTCATCCAATTCATTTTGATTTTTAGAAAAATAAAAATCAAATTTTCCACCATATTCTCTTAGGTTTAACCTTAAAATATTTAAGCCTATATTTCCGTCTACTATTTTTTCTTCATCTTCTAAATAATCCCCATAATTTGTTATTTTAAGATTGATTTTATCGCTTACCGTTTTGAGAATAATGTCAGTACTATAACCTTTTGAATGTTTTAATGCATTTATTAATAATTCATTAATACATTTATAAATTAACTCTGCATACGGACTAGGTAAATCTAAATTTCTATCACACTCAAATTCTATAAGCATATTATTGTTTAAATACATGTTTTCTATATCTACTATAAGTCTGTTATATGCGTCATATAGAGAGTTATAATCATTTAGCATTGGATTAAATGAATTTATTTCATGGCGAATCAAATCGTTTAATTTATCCAGATTTTCTATAATGTATTGTTTACCGGATCCTGAAAGATTATCTTCTATCCACCTTCGTATTGCTATGATAATCTGTAGAATGTCATCATGTAAAAATGTCTGTATCCTTAGAGTATTTAATTTTTCAATTTCTAAATTTATATGTTTTTCAACATAATAGTTATCCAACATCTCCTCAAAAGTTATCAAATTGGATTTTTTATGTTTTTCGAACAATTTATATTCTACTAAAAACATGAAAAAGCTTAAAGAAAATAATATAACTCCTGAAAAAGATAATGATGTTAAATATAACATTATAAATAAAATAATAAATTCAGGAAATATTTTTCTCAAAGAACGGAAAAAAAATATTAAACCACTTTTTACTTTTGTCTTACTAATCCTATATAGCAATACAGATTCAATAAATATACATGTAAATAGTTGATACTCACTTATAGAAACTAGACCCACACGATCATACTTCTTATATATGAAGAAAGTTATTAGAAATAAAGTTTGCAATATTATAATTGTTTTACTTTCATATCTTCGAATATTTTTATCATTTAAATATAGTATAGTTGGAGTTAACAATAAAATAATCACAACATAATTAAATATTGAGGATGCTAGAAAGGTATTAAATTTCATCATAATTATTGATATGAGAATTCCTATTGTTGTAATTAATGACATGAATCTATTTTTATTAGATGGACTTATAAGATTAAAACTTGCAAATAGTATCAAGTTATAGATTAATAATTCGATATGTTTTCCTATTAATAAGTCTCTTAATATTAAGTCTTCTAAAAAATTAAAAATAATAAATAACTCAACTACTAGGCTATGAATTAGAATATAATTATTTTCAAAATTTAATATGCATACAATATAAGCTAAGAAATATACAATACTTAGTAAAAGTACTATTAAAATCCCCATTTCTAATGTCTGCTGATATCTTATAAATGGTGCTATAGGCATGAATAAAATAACTTGAAGTAATATATGCATAATTAAAATTAAATTTTGTTTTTTCATCCTACCTCCTTATTGCTATCTATGTCTTCAATCTAAATATTAAAATTAAGTTTAATTCAATTCTACTATCTATATTATTGTTATTTCTATATTAAACTTTTTGATTTATCTATATTTAATCCTATACTTAATTATAAGCTCAAGTAAAACAAATTACTGCTAACTTATGTGAATAAATTTTGTGAAACTAGATTTTTTCTATGTTAATCTTATTTTTAAATGTAAGATCGTTATAAGCTCCTCTTCATAAATAACTATCTTTTGTAATGATAATTCCAATATTTTTATTATTACAATAAATTAAATTCTTTTTTAAGAAAAGTAAGGGTACTAAAAAAGACTTCTAGAACATATTCTTTATCCTAAAAGTCATATGAAGTATTTATTTTTTCTCAAGTAAGACTATAGTCTCCACGTGCATAGTCTGAGGAAACATATCTACTGCTTTTATTTTTTTAAGCTCATATCCCCTATCCATAAACCTTTTTATATCACGTGCCAGAGTTTGTGGGTTGCAGGATATGTAGACTATTTTATCAATCCCAGCATTTGCAATTGTTTTTACTACCTCTTTATCTAGTCCTGCTCTTGGTGGGTCTACTGTTACTGCGTCGATTTTATTTTCTTTTATGAATTTGCTATCGATGAATTTTGCATTTTTTGCTATGAATTTATAATCTTTGAGATTATTTCTTTTGGCATTTTCTTTGGCATCTTTGATAGCATTTTTGTTTATTTCTATACCTACTATATGATCATCGTTGATTGACATGGAGCTTGTGGCTGATCCACAGTACAGATCTAGGAGTTTTTGCTCATTTCCTAAAAATTCTCTTGCTAGTGTATATAAGTTTTCTATTTGATAATCATTTACTTGGTAAAAGTCGTTGGCACTTATTTTAAATGATTTATTATTTATCTTATAATCTAGGTAGCCATTTCCACTAATAACAATTAGTTGTCTAGCGTTTAAGAGATTTATGGAATATTTATGTTCGTTATATTTTTCTTTAATAAAGTTAATTGAATCAGCATTAAAATTTCCATGAATATTTAACAAAATATCATATTCGCTTGATCTAATAGTAACTTCATCTATAGGTCCATCAAATTCATTATTTATAGACCTTGTTATATCTTGGATTTCTTTTAGATTTTTAGATAAAAGCTCATTTGCTATCAAGCAATCATCTATTTTTACCTTTTTTTTAGAATATGCTTCTAGATAATTTAGTCCACCATCTTCATCTACTTGTAATCGTACTTTATTTCTATATCTTAGTTCTGGACTTTCTAAAATTTCTAAATCTGATAGTTCTATTTTTGTTGACTTTCTTATTGCATTTATTATTAGATTCTTTTTTAATTCTAATTGAGTTTTATAATTAATGTCCATTATAGAACAACCTCCACATTCATAAAAATATGGACATGGAGGCTTTCTCTGATAATCACTTTTTATTTTAGTATTTAATTTATAAGCTTCTAAGAAATTTTTCTTTTCTGCTATGATTTCGGCATCTAAAGTTTCTCCATAAACTGCATTTTCTACAAATACAGTTTTCCCTTCTGTACGAGCTACTCCTCTGCCATCTTGTAGGACATCAATTATCTTAATGTTTTTTAAAATCATTAGATAACTTTTGCTTCTCCTTTATAGATTACCCCACCGATTGGATCTACTGTTATGGTATCTCCATCTTTTACAAGGTTTCTAATATTAAAGGCACCCACTACTGCTGGTAAGTTAAAGTGAACTGCTGCTATAGCTGTATGGCTTGTTAGTCCACCTTCTTCTGTAACAATAGCACTTGCCTTTTGGATATATTCTGTAATGTCTGCATCTGTAAATCTAGCTACTATTATGTCGCCGTCTTCAAATTTTTCTTCAAGTTCTTTTTGTGTTGATGCTATGCACACTTTTCCTGAAACTGATTTTGTTCCAATACCTGTTCCGCTTGTAATTATATCTCCAATTGTATGAACTTTGATTAAGTTTGTATTTCCTGAAATACCTAATGGTATACCAGCGGTTACAACTGTAATGTCACCCTCTGATACAAAACCTTCATTGATCGCTCCAAAAATAGCACGATCTATAAGTTCATCTGTTTCTATTGCATCTTGTATTACTATTGGATATACTCCCCAAACTACAGATAATTGACGTGCAACTCTTTCTGTAGTTGTTGCTGCAATTGAATTTGTTTTTGGTTTAAATTTAGATATTACTCTTGATGTGTTACCACTTGCTGTACAAGAAATAATTGCTTTTGCATCTAGTGTTTCTGCAAGGTCACAGGTATTTTTTGCAATAGCATTTGTTGTAGTAAATGATGAAGAAATATTTGTTTGGTAAATATTTTCTTTAAAGTCATCAGATAATTCTGTTGTTATACAAATATTTCTCATTGTACTAACTGCTTCTACTGGATATTTTCCTCCAGCTGTTTCCCCTGAAAGCATTACACAGTCAGTACCATCTATAATCGCATTTGCAACGTCTGTTGTTTCAGCCCTAGTAGGTCTTGGATTTCTAATCATTGAATCAAGCATTTGTGTAGCAGTAATAACTGGTTTTGCAGCTTTATTTGCTTTTCTAATGATTTCTTTTTGAACAATTGGAATAAGTTCTGTTCTAATTTCTACACCTAAGTCTCCACGAGCTACCATAATACCATCAGATGCCTCGATAATTTCTTCGATATTATCTACACCTTCTTGAGATTCGATTTTAGAAATGATTTTGATATGTTCTCCACCATTATCTTCTAGAATACGTCTGATCTCATAAACGTCTTCTTTTTTACGAACAAAAGATGCAGCTATTAGGTCTATATCATTTTCTATACCAAATTTTATATCATCTATATCTTTTGGTGTAATTGCAGGAAGATTTGTTTTTGAACCTGGTAAATTTACTCCTTTGTGATTTGAAAGTACTCCGTTGTTAAGAGCTCTACAAACAACATCTGTACCATCTTTGATCTCTGTTACTTCTAGTTGTACTAATCCATCATCTATATATATGACTGATCCTACTTCTACGTCATTTGGAAGTCCTTCGTAAGAAACAGAAACTATTTCCTCTGTACCTTCTACATCACGAGTTGTAAGGGTAAAAACATCACCTGGTTTTAAGAAAACTTCATCTATATTAAAGTTTCCAGTTCTAATTTCTGGACCTTTTGTATCAAGCATAATTGCTATAGGTCTGTTTAATTTTCTTCTAACTTTTCTAATAGTTTTCATTTTTGCTAGGTGTTCTTCATGCGTACCATGTGAGAAATTAAGTCTAGCAACATTCATCCCATTTTTAATAAGATCTTCAATAATTTCAGGTGATTCAGATGAAGGTCCTATAGTACAAACTATTTTTGTTTTTTTAAGTATATCTGGTATTTGATTCATAAATAACTCCTTTTCTTACTACTTTGATAAAGTGTTTGCTAATTCGTATAATTGTTCATCAAATTGGGATTCTTTATTAACAGCATCCTCAATATTCACCTCAACAAGTTTACCATCTACATATCCTATAGCTAAATTAGTTTTTTCTTCTCCAAGTAATTCTACGGCACGAGCACCCATAGTTGATCCTAAAAGTCTATCAGCAACAGATGGTGAACCACCCCTTTGAACATGACCTAGTACTGTTACTTTTGTTTCTATGCCTGTTTTTTCTTCAAGTTCTCTTGCTATAGAATATGGATCACCAACTCCTTCAGCAAGAGTAATTAGGTGGTGTAATTTACCTCTTTTTTTACCGTGCTCCATTTTTTCTACTATATCATCAATTGAAAACTCATGTTCAGGCACTATTATAGATTCAGCTCCACCAGCAAGTCCTGAGTAAAGAGCCAAATCTCCGCAATTTCTACCCATTACTTCAACTACTACAGCTCTACCATGAGAGCTTGAAGTATCACGTAATTTTCCTATAGCATCACTTACAGTTTCCATAGCAGTGAAAAAACCAATGGTAAAATCTGTATATCCCATATCATTATCGATAGTACCAGGAATGCCAACTGTTTTTATTCCCAAATCAGATAGAGCTTTTGCTCCTTTGAGTGACCCATCACCACCTATTACAATTAGTCCTTCTATACCATAATCAGATAATATTTGAGCTGCTCTTTGTTGGCCTTCTTTTTTTGTAAATTCTGTACTTCTTGCCGTACCAAGTATAGTACCACCTTTATGGATTATATCTGCTACTGAGGAGACATTCATTTCGTAAATGTCACCTTTCATCAGCCCATCATATCCATTTCTAATCCCCTTTATCCTCATACCATTGTTTAACGCAGTTCTTACCGCTGCTCTAATAGCTGAGTTCATACCAGGAGCATCGCCACCACTAGTTAAGATACCTATTGTATTCATATAAACTCCTTATTTCAACTTAACATTTTCTTTTCCTAAAAAATTTTCTAACTTTTTTATATTTTGATCGCTGGTATCTACCCACAACCTTTCATCAAGCTTAAAGGACTTGTTACGATCTTCAAAATAAACCACAACTGGAGTTTTACCTCTGTAATCCTTTAGCACGCTTCTTAAATTATTATACTCTTTATAATTAGTTTTTAAGTATAAAGTTCGTAAATCTAATTTTTCTATATCAATAAATTCTTGTGTTAAGAGTTTTAAGTCGTCCTCATCCACTTGTAATTTACCCTTAACCAATACAACATTATCATCCTCAATTAGATTTCTATATTTCTTATAAATTTCTGGAAAAATTACCATTTCTATTGTCCCGTATAAGTCTTCTATATTTGCAAAAGCCATTAGACTTCGTTTTTTAGTCATTATTTCAGACTTGCTAGTAATAATTCCAGCCATAGTTACAAACTTATTATCAAGTTTTGTAATTTCTAAATTTGTTAGTTCGTCTTTATAATTTGTTCTAAAAGTAATAGTATTTTTTAGTTTCTCATTTGCTTCACTTAGTGGATGATCAGAAATATAAAAGCCTAAAACATCTTTTTCTAAAGATAATTTCACTTTTTTTGGATATTCGTTTACATCAGGAAAACTAATATCTCTAGTTTGATTATTCTTTTCTTCATTAGCCATATCTAGTAAATTCATCTGGCCTTTTACATTTACTTTTTGCCCTTCATGAACATTAGTCATTGCTTTTTCATAAACTGCCATTAATTTTGATCTGGCATAACCCATTGAATCAAAAGCACCAGCTTTTATCAATGATTCCAATCCTTTTTTGTTTAAAGCTCTACTATCATAAGCTTCTACTCTTTCTAAAAAATCTTTAAAGTTTATAAATTTACCATCATTCTCACGTACCGCAACGATTGCATTGATAAAGTTTATTCCTAAGTTTTTTATTCCTGATAATCCAAATATAATTTTACCATCTTTGGCAAAAAACTTTTGATAGGATAAATTTACATCTGGTGCAATTACTTCTATGCCCATATTTTTTGCTTCACTTACATATAAGTAAAGCTTTGATGCACTGTCCATTACAGAAGAAATTAGATTTGCCATATATTCTTCTGGAAAATAATGCTTTAAATATCCAGTTTGCACTGCAACTAGAGAATAAGCTGCCGAATGGGATTTATTAAAGGCATATTTGGCAAAAGAGATCATTTCGTCATAAATTTTATTTGCAGACTTTTCACTTACTCCATTTCTTATACATCCTGGAATTATCACTTCACCATTTTCATCTATTTTTCCATTAACAAAAACTTCTCGATTAGCTTGCATGACATCCATTTTTTTCTTACTCATAGCACGTCTTAGATTGTCAGCTTCTCCTAAAGAAAAACCTCCCAGTTGTTGGACAATTTGCATTACTTGTTCTTGGTAGACTATTATTCCATAAGTAACACCCAAAATTGGCTTTAGCTTTTCATCTAAAAATTTTACATCTTCTGGATGATTTTTGTTGTGAATGTAGGTTGGTATCTCATCCATAGGGCCTGGTCTAAATAGAGAGTTTGCCGCAACTAAATCATCAAAAACTGTTGGTTTTAAGTTTTTAAGGAAGTTTCTCATACCTGGAGACTCAAACTGGAAAATACCTATAGTTTTTGCATTATTAAACTGATCAATTATATTAGGATCATTTTCATCAATTGTTTCAATATCTACATCTATACCGCGATTTGTTTTAACATCTTTTATTGTATCTTTAATTACTGTAAGGTTACGCAGGCCTAAGAAATCCATTTTTAATAGACCAAGTTCTTCTATTTCTGTCATATTAAATTGAGTTACAACTTGGTCATTTGATAACGCTAAAGGAACAATATCTGTTAATATTTCTTTGCTAATTACTACACCAGCAGCATGGATTGATGTGTGTCTTGGAAGAGCTTCTACTTTCCTTGCAGTATCAATTAATCTTTTACTTTCAGTATCACTATGATAAGCTTCCCTAAATTTATCTGATTCTTCTAATGCACGATCTAGAGTCATATTTATCACTGCAGGCACAAGTTTTGCAATTTTATCAACCTTGCCATATGAAATATCCAAAACACGGCCCACATCTCTTATTGCATTTCTAGCCTGCATTCTACCAAAAGTAACTATCTGAGAAACATGGTCTCTACCGTATAGTTCATTTACATATTCTACAACTTCATCACGTCTAACATAATCAAAATCTATGTCTATATCAGGCATAGATACTCTTTCTGGATTTAAAAATCTTTCAAAAATCAGATCGTATTTTAAAGGGTCTATTTGAGTTATATCTAGTGCATAAGAAACCAAAGATCCTGCGGCTGATCCACGTCCTGGTCCCACTGCTATATCATTATCTTTTGCAAATCTTACAAAATCCCAAACTATTAAAAAGTAATCTACATATCCCATATTACTTATTACATTTACTTCTTTAGTAGCTCGGACTTTTATTTCTTCGCTTACTTTATCATATTTTTTTGCCAATCCTTCATCTACCAATTGGGTAAGATATTCTAAATTTGTCATATTTTCTGGTAATTTTGAAAAATATGGCAGATGGGGGTTATGAAACTGTATTTCTACATTACACATATCAGCAATTTTATTAGTATTTTCAATTGCTCTTTCGTAATCTTTAAAGATTGCAGTCATTTCATCAGGTGATTTTAAATAAAACTCATCGCATGGCATCTTCATTCTGTCATTGTCTTTTAAAAGAGCACCTGTTTGTATGCATAGCAAAACATCTTGGTAATAGCTATCGTCTTTATTTATATAGTGAACATCATTTGTAGCAACTAATTCTATATCAAGGTCATTGTGCAATTGAGCTAAAACTTCATTTGTTCTTTTTTGTTCTGGCAAGCCATGATTTTGTAATTCAAGGTAATAATTTTCTTTACCAAAAGTTTCGGCGTATTTTTTTGCTGTTTCATATGCTCCATCAATATCATTTTCTAATATTCTTTGATTGACTTCACCACTTAGGCAGGCACTTAAAGCAATAATATCTTCTGAATATCTTTTTATAAATTCAAAATCCACTCTAGGTTTGTAATAATATCCATTTACATAAGCTTCAGATACTATTTTTAGTAAATTTTGGTAGCCGTTATTATTTTTAGCTAATAATATCAAATGATAATATCGTTTATTTGTAGGATCTTTTATGAGATGGTCTTTTTCACTAACATATACTTCACAACCAATTATAGGTTTTATGCCTGCTGCTGTGGCTTTTTTATAAAATTCTATTACTCCATACATTTGACCATGGTCAGTGATAGCAAGTGAATCCATACCAAATGATTTAGCTTTTTCAATAAGCTTGTCTATTCTTGAAAAACCATCGAGTAAAGAATATTCTGTATGTACATGTAAATGAGTAAATTTATTTTCCATTGTTTTCTCCAATTAAAAAGATTTGCTTATCACAAATCTTCAGCCATTTTTATAAATTTTTGTAACCTGTAATTTACCTTTGATTTGCTCATCGGTGGCTCTAGCATTGCTCCTAGTTCTTCTATAGATGCATAAGGATTAGCAAGTCTCAGTTCTCCTATTTCAATCATATCTTCTGATAATTTTTTAAATTCATCTTCTTTTATCAACAGATTTATGGCATCTACTTGTTTTAAAGATGCATTTACTGTTCTATCAATGTTTGCTTTATCAAAATTTGTTTGTCTATTTATATCATTTCTTATAGACCTCATAGCCCTTACATTTTCTAGTTCAAATAAGGATTTATTTGCCTCAATTAAAGCCAAGAAGTCTGAGATCTTGTCGCTATCTTTTAAGTAGACTACAAAACAATCTCTTTTTGTATTTATCTTTGGATTTAGCTCAAATATCTCCATAGATTCTTTTAATAAATCAGCAAGATTTTTATCACTTGTAGAGATTTCTAAATTATATCCTCTTTGTGGATCATTGACTGAACCTTTAAATACAAAAGATGTTTTTAAAAAAGATTTTATGTCGTCAAAGGAAACTTCTTCTAAATCATTAGAAGTATTTATAAAAAAATCCTTATTTTTTTTCATAATATCTTCACAAATACCATCATTATCAATTATTACCGTGAAAAGTCTATCTCCACTCGGTAAATCTTTTATCTCAAAAACTGATGAGTACTCATACGAATCTTTTATTATATTATAAATATACCTAGCTTCAGAATTAGAATAAGTTTTAAAGACTATACTATATCCCTTACTTGAAATTCTTATGGAACCTATAAATTCCAGAACACAGAGTAATTCTGCAAGAGAATTTATTGGTTCTTTTTTTAATACTTCTTTTTTACATCTTTTTGAAAAAGACATAGTCTCACCTAGTTAATTAATTTATTTTTTACCTTATCAATTATATCTTGATCTACTTTTGCATATAATAGATAATCTTCAAAAGTCTTGTATTTTCTTTCTATATAGTCATAAGCTTCTTTCATAGAATATGGATTTGTAATTCTAAATACAGAAAGAGGCTCATGCTCATCATATCTTTCTATATATCCAAGATAGGCAGATGAAATTTCATAATCTGCAATTATATCTGCTCTAGCTACATTGACAAGACCCAGCAGTATCATAGAAATAATGCCCGTACGATCTTTACCCTCTTGACAATGAAATAGTATTGCTTTTTCTGTCTTTGCAAAAACTTCCATAATCTGTCTTATCTTTGAAAAATTATCTATAAGATTTCTATATGTTGTGCCAATAGATATTTCTTTATTAATTATTTGTTCTATCTCTTCTTTGCGAAACTCATTATCTGGTGCCAAAGATATATGGTTAAAATTAAAATTATCTATAATTCTCTTGTGTTCTTCACTACCAAAAGGGATCTCTCTCTCACGTCTTAAATCAATAATAGTTTCTATACCATAATCTTTTAAAGTTTTTATTTCACTATCACTAATATCATCAAGATTTGCAGTTCTCAAAAAATTATTCCATTTAGTTATATTCCCATCTAAAGTAGGCACTCCTCCTAAATCTCTTGCATTTTTTACATTATCTAAAGCTAATCTTTTACAATACTGCATTTCACCACTTTTCCTTATCTCTATGTTTTTTTATAACTATATAATCTTCATTTTTTAATCGTTTGTACATACGTTCCGTCATATAAACAGATCTATGCTTACCCCCAGTACATCCAAAGGCAATTGTTATTGTATTTTTACCTTGGTTCTTAAATTCTGGGATTAAGTAAGAAATTATTTTATATACATCATTTTCAAATTGATCTAAAATATTAAATTGGTCTAGATATTTCTTTAATTTCTTATCAGTGCCATTTAAGGCCTTTAGATCCTTTATGTAATATGGATTTGGAAGAAATCTCATATCAAATACATAATCAAAATCTTCACTAATGCCATTTTTGTAACCAAAAGAAAGTAAATTTACTATCATCGAATCTTTTTTTTC
>QWCQ01001076.1_pt1 | contig 11780 bp, 12 predicted proteins | sample 1972701 | NCBI WGS metagenome assembly QWCQ01 (sample SAMN09866704, study PRJNA288562) | Human gut metagenome isolate pre4_stool, whole genome shotgun sequencing...
TCCATTAGCGCGTATGGCATGCCGCTTTCATCGTCGTAGAGACTAATGGTGGTGTAGTACTTATCTGGGTTGTCGCTTCCGTGGCGATAAGAGGTCTTGTATCCAACGAGATCACGGTTGGCATCAAAACCGAGCATCGAAAAAGCAATCGAGTCCCGGCTCTCAACCGGTAAGTCAATCATCATTTTTGTCGGGCACTGCGAGGAACCTTCCGCGAATGCCAAGTATCCATCTTCTACTGCACGGATAACCAGCGAAGGTTCGAGTTCGATATCTTCCAAGTCCGATCGGGTCAAAAGTCGAAGCTTTGGAGTTTTTGAATCAATCAATAGAAGTCCTTCAAGCAAGTAACGATTGATAGCCAACCATTCAACCAACAAAAGGAGAGCCTACACTGCCTGCCATAGGTATGGCTATCCTAATTCCTAAATTCTATCGGCGATCACAGGCAGTGAAGGTTCAATGACTCCAAGCTGGGCGCTAAGCAATATCGCTACTCTAAGGCGACGACGCCGTCGCACACGGCGGCGAGAAGCCTGTGTTCATGGCTAATCATGAGAACACCGCCGCCAGATACGGCGAAATCCCGGATGACCTCGACGATTGCCGCGGAGTTGGCGGCGTCGAGCATGGCGGTCATCTCGTCGCAGATGAGGTAGCGTGGACCGGCGGCCAGGGTGCGAGCGACTGCGGCACGCTGGAGCTGCCCGTCTGAGACCTGGCTAGGGAAGCGATCGAGAAGGTCCGGAGTCAGCCCAACGTTTCGAATGAGCTCGTCGATGTCCACACTTTTCCCGGTTCGCTGACCATCCCGCCGCCCTTGCCGCCCCTGTCGTGCGGCTGAGCGAATGGTGCGCCCCAAAGTCATCCGCGGGTCGCAGGACCTTCGGGGAGACTGAAACACCATCCCAATCTGGCCACGAACCCGCTGCCCGGCGCGGCTGCGCACAGCGCCGACCGGCACCCCGTCGCAGAAGCACTGCCCTAAATCGGGCACTTCCAGGCCTGCGAGGATACGGCCGAGCGTGGACTTGCCAGCCCCCGAAGGCCCACGAAGCCCGACGATCTGCCCTGGATCAACCCTGATGGAAACGTCCGATAAAACGACTCTCGCAGAGCCGTCCTTGGCGCCGAATGACTTCGACACGTTCTCGGCGACCAGCGCTTTGCCACTCGCCTGCGCGTCACAGCTCACCGAAGCCTGCTCACTCACCAACGCCTTACTCACCACAGCCTCCTCGTTCATTTCCCCGCCTCCTCGAGCCTGCGCGCGTAGCAATAGTCCTCGTCCAGGTTCGTCAAGCTCGGCACCACGCCGGGCATCGGCCGCATGCCGTTTTCGGGCAGCGCTGCGAGCAGGTCGCGCATGTATTCGCTGGCTGGGGCCTCAATCACCTGTTTTGCCGGTCCCGTCTCCTCAAGGCGCGATGCGTACATCACTGCAACTCGGTCGGCGATGCCGCTATCGCGCAGCTCGGAAATGTCGTGCGTAATTAGCATGACTCCCACACCACTGTCGGCGATTTGGCGAAGCATGCGCAGCAGGGCCATGGTCAGGTCGGGGTCGAGGGAGGCCGTCGGCTCGTCAGCAATCACCAGAGCAGGGTCGCCAGCCAGGGCGAATGCCACTGCTGCGCGCTGCGCCATACCCCCGGAAAGTTCGTGGGGATACAGCGCCGCGACCTCCGCATCCAGGCTGACTCGCCGCAGCATCTCCTCCACCGTGTGGTTGCGCCCCAGAACGGAAATTGTTTCTTTTAGCTGTGCCCCGACCGTGCGCACCGGTGTCAAAAACGTCGCCGCCGACTGCGGTACTAGCGCGATTTGCCGCCCCGCCAGCTCCTCGTCAGTGCGAGCAAGGCCCGCGCCGGTACGTCGCCGCGCCAGAATTTCGATGGGCTCGGCGTTCCTCTCCGCTTCTGCACCACTGTCAGCTGCCCCTTCGCGCGGATAGAAACGCACCTGCCCCTCTACTCTCGCGTGCGGCGGCAGCATGCCAACCACCGCCGAGGCAATAATCGACTTTCCGCAGCCCGACTCACCCACAACCGCGACGACCTCTCCCCTACCCACAGTCAGGGACACGCCCGTCGCGGCATGCACCACGTCACCACCGCGCAGGGGAATCCGCACTGTCAGTCTCTCAATGTCCAGCAGCTTCTCTCGCTTGCCGACGCCCTCCCGAGCACTCACACCAGCACCTCCTGTCCGGTCACCCGCTCCTTCAAATGCGTGCCGACGGCCGCAATACACAACGTTGTGGCGACGAGGAAAAACGAGGGAAACACCAAAATCCACCAATGGCCGAGAAGCAGGGCGCCCTCGGCGTCGGCAAGCAGAGTCCCGAGAGACGGCTTGTGCGGCGGCAGGCCCACCCCAAGGAAAGACAGCGTCGACTCGTGCCAGATTGCGTGCGGGATCAGCAAGATAAGGCCGACCAAGGACTGCCCCAGTGCCGCCGGAACAACGTGCCGAGCTAGCACGCGTGCGCGGCTCATTCCGGACAGGAGCGCGGCCTCGACGAACTCGGCGCCCCGCAGATGCAGCACGGACGCACGGACCGTTCGGGTGATGGTCACCCAGTGCGTCAGTACCAGGGAGATGATGATTGCGGGGACCGAGCCTCGGAAAAGGCTGACGATGAGCAGCCCCAGTAGCAGGTGCGGCAGCGCGTTGGTGACGTCGGCGCTGCGCATAATGACGCGGTCGACGCGCCCGCCGAGCATGCCTGCGGTAACGCCGAGGACGATACCGACGATCGCCGAGCACACTGCCGTGACCAGTGCAATGAAAAGGGAAATGCGCATTCCCGCAGCAACTCGAACGAAAACGTCGTGCCCCTTCGAATCGGTACCGAAGAAGTGCTCAGGCCCCGGGGCGACACCGGAATTGGCGAAGTCGGTGAGCACCAGGTCGGAGTCGTGAAACAGCGGAGTTAAAAAGGCGTAGGCAGCGATGAGGACCAGGCACGCCACGGCCACGACCGGGGCGACCGGCCTCTTTGTCGTTTTAAGCATCTGCATCCACCCGTGGGTCGAGGACGACGAAGGCGACGTCGGCAAGCAGATTTCCGAGCAGGACGATAGCCGTCGTCGCGATAGTGAGAATGCTCAGCAGCGGAAAGTCCAAGCTCTGAGCCGATTTGACCAGCGCGGTTCCGAGCCCAGGCCACGCGAAGACCGCCTCCACCAGTGTCGATCCGACGACCAGCTCAGACAGTCGCGCGCCGATGAGCGCGAGGAAAGGCGGCACTGCGGTCGGCAGGATATGGGAGAAAATAATCGTTCGGCGCGGAATGCCGCGGACCTGCGCTCCGGTGACCGCGCCGGAGTCCATGACCTCGACGATGGACTCACGCAACGACAGCACCAGCCACGGCACCTGCGTAATCGCAAGAACGACAGCTGGCAGCGTAAGGTGCGCCACCGTAGAGGAGAAAGTCACGGGCTCGCCCGGGTAGGTCAGGCCTCCGGTGGGAAATAGCTTCCAGGCCAACGCAAAAAGGCCGAGGCCGCCGAGTGCAACGACGAAGGGCGGGGTCGCCTGAATCACCGTCGAGATCGACAGGACTAGCCGGTCTAGCACTCCCCCGCGCCGCACCGCAGCCCACAGTGCCAGAACGAATGACAGCGCGATAGCTCCGGCAAGTCCGCAGGCGCCGAGCAGCATCGTCCACGGCAGACGCTCGGCGAGCACCTGCGTCACCGGCTGTGAGTAGGACCTCGAAATGCCAAGGTCGCCCACCGCCAGGCCCTGCAGCCACACCAACCACGACTCCCACCAGGGCCTATCCAGCCCCAACTGGTGAGAAATCGAGACTCTCTGCGCTTCGGTCAGGTTGCCCGCCTGACCTTTGAGATACGCATCCAAAGGGTCGAAGGGGCTCACCGCCGCCAGCGCGAACACTGCTGCCGTCACCGCCACAACGATGGGAACGGCTACCAGCACTCGCCTCACGACGATTCCTGCGACCTGCCGTTTCCGGCTCTTGAAACGGGGTTGATGCTCAGAGGGGTGTAGACGCGGGTGTGAGTGCGGGCGCGAGCGAGGGTGAGGACGTGGGTGTGGCTCGGCTTCTGTCATTTACTTGTGCCATGCCCCCAGGTTGAACCACGGGCCGAAGTTCAGGCCGTGGGCATGGGGCTCAAGGATGGCATCCGGGTGCGTGTAGCCACGGTCGCGCTCGACATAGACATGGTCAACGTAGACCAGCTGCAGCATGGCGGGCTTTTCGGCGTAGAGCTTCTGAATCTTACGGTAGAGCTCGTCTCGCTTGGCCTGGTCCGCTTCGACGCGCGCCTGGTCGAGCAGCTTGTCGATCTCCGGGTTGACGTAGTCGGAGCCGTTATCCCACTTGGCACCGGCACCCGGCTCAGCGTACTTGGAGTGCAAGATTGAGTAGATCTGGCCGTCGACGGAGTACGGGGTACCGCCTCCTCCCAGCATGACCGGGGTCTTGGCGTAGTCCTCGCGGGTGACAGACTTGGAATCACGGGCGACCGGATTGACCTCAATGCCGACCTTCTTCAGGTCGGAGGCTGCGGCCAACGTCAGGTCAGTGCGGGCGTGATCGCGGTTCGGGAAGTAGATGACATCGAATGCGGCGCGCTGGCCGTCCTTCACGCGGATTCCGTCCGAGCCCTTCTTCCACCCAGCGTCGTCGAGAAGCTTCTCGGCTTTCGCGGTGTCGTGCTTGATCTCGGCGGTCGGGTCGTAGGCGTCGCCGTAGAAGTCCGCGAGGAAGGTGGAGTTCGGCTTCGCGTGGCCCTTCATCACGTCTTTCGCCATGGCCTCACGGTTGACAGCCAGGTTGACCGCATTGCGGATTGCCTGGTCACCGGTGACCGGGTTGCCCGCTGGAAGGGTGATTCCGCGCCAGTCCGCCGAATGCGCCGACTCGACCTTGAATCCCTCCTGGCCTTCAAATTCCTGCGCCAACGCCGGCTCCATAATGGTTCCGTCGCCCTCGCCGCCGCGCAGCTGCTGAGCACGGGAGTTTTCGTCCTGATTGACTCGGTAAATGACTTTCTTCAGCTCAGGGGCCCCGCCGTGATAATCCTCGCGGGCCGTGAAGATGGCCTCGTCGGCACGCAAAGATTCGAGCTTGAACGGGCCAGTTCCCACGGGCTTGGTATTGAGATCTGAGTCCTCGGCGGGCTTCAAATCATCGAAGTTGAAGGCCTCCGACGGGGCGATGCCGTTGAGGAGCTGGTGATCGAATTCCGCGTACGGGATATTCAGCTCGAAGACGACCTTGTCTCCGTCGGCGTGCACCTCATCGAGCATTTCCCAGTTCGGAGCCTCAGAGGAGGCCGAGCGCTCGTCGAGGATGGCCTTGTAGGTCGCCACGACGTCCTCCGGCCCGAAGGTAGTCCCGTCGGAGAAGGTGATTCCGTCCTTGATTGGAACGGTCCACGTTTTGTTGCCATTGCTCGGCTCGGCGGGGCCGGAGGCTAGCAGAGGCTCAAAGTCGACGGGCTTCGTGGAGGTGTCACCCGACACCGGCTTGAGCCGGAAAAGGCCCTCGTAGACCGGGGAATCGCCGGACCTGCTGTAACCAGCAACCGGGTTGTATCCGCCGGTTTCGTTGTTATCCAGCAGGACCAGGGTCTGCTCGGCGCTGGCGCCGGAGGCGGACTTATCATCGGGGTTCGAACAGGCGGTCAACCCGAGGCCACAAATCGCAAGTGCAGAGACCGAGACAGCCAGGGTTCGCCCCGTGCGGGTAGAAAACATTTACTCCCCTTTATTGAAGGATAGGCGCAACTGAGTAGTAACCGTTTTCATTATTTACTCATTGGAACTTTATTTCAATGGTTCGAAATCTTTTCTTCTTGTTGCGCAAATGTTTAGAACCCAGGTAAGAGGCAGAAAAATCCCGAAGACCTGGTACGACGATGGCGGCAACACATAAGTGCTGCCGCCATCGACTCCCCTATATTCGGTTATAAAGCCCTACCCCACCTTCGTAACCTCAAAACGCTGCTCCGGGTGGACGTAGGCCTCCTGCGCACGAACGAGCTCCAGCTCGCCAGAGCCGGACTCGTGCGTGACCTTTAGCAGCTCAAAGATGCTGGCCGCGGTGTTGCCCAACGCGACCGACAGGTCACCGTCAATACCGCGACCGCGCAGCAGGTTGCCCGCAAACAGCGCAGCCGTGACATCGCCGGAGCCGTTGCGCTTTAGCGGCAAGTATGGCGTCGCCACCAGCCATGCGCCCGAGCCGTTGACGGCGAGCATCTCAATCTCGCCCTCCTTGCGCTCCGGACGCAGCACGCTGGTGACCAGCACGGCCTCCGGGCCGAGCTCCCGAGCAGCATGAGCTGCCGCAATGGTGGACTCCAGATCACTGACCTCGCGGCCCGTCAGGTATCCCAGCTCAAACTGGTTCGGCGTAATCACGTCTGCCACCGGCACGACCTTGTCGCGCAGCAGCGGCGGAATGTCTTCCGAGACGTGGCAGCCACTCTTGGCATTTCCCATCACCGGGTCACACGAGTAAATGGCCTTCGGGTTGCGCTCCTTGGTCAGCGCCACGGCCTCGATGATGACATCCGCAATATCGCTACCGCCCTGGTAGCCGGAGATAATCGCGTCGACGTCGTCAAGCTTGCCCAGCTCATCGATACCCTTGATAACCTCGCGCACATCCGTGGCTGGAATCATCGGGCCACGCCACTGGCCGTAGCCGGTGTGGTTGGAAAAATCGACGGTGTGGACCGGCCACACTTCAAAACCTGCGCGCTGCAGCGGAAAGACGGCAGCGGAGTTACCCACATGGCCATAGCTCACATGCGACTGAATGGACAGGATCGAGGGCACTCGGTTGAACTCCGCGACGGCTTCAGCTGCCTTTTCGGTAGGGGCCTGATTTTCGTTCATTCCTCTATATTGCAACGGATGCACGAAAATCCCATATCCCCTAGTAGGCGCTGGGGCGACGTCGGCTGGCTTTGAGTTCGGAGCGCCGCTGCTTCTGCGCTTTACGACGCGCAATCGAGGCTCGACTCGGCCGAGTCCGCCGGCGCCTCGGAGGCGGTGGCTGCACGGCTTCCCGAATGAGATCCGCCAGGCGACGCCGGGCTTCCGCGCGGTTGCGCACTTGGGAGCGCTGCGTGGTGACCGACACGGTGAGTGTGGTGCCGTCGAGTCGGTGGCTGAGGTTCTGGAGAGCGCGGCGGCGGTAGACGTCGGAAAGCACGCTGAGCTCGGCAATATCGACCGATAGCTGCACCTTGGAGTCCGTGGTGTTAACACCCTGACCGCTCGGCCCACCGGAGCGCGCGAAGCGTTCAGTGAGCTCCGCTGAGGGGATGACAAGGCCCTTTGGGATGCCGGGACCTGGTGGAATCTTCAGGGGTTTCATGATGGCCAGTGTAGTCAGGGCGCTCAGTAGCGGATGCTCGGTAACGTGTCCCTATGTTTTTGTCAAGTGCCAGACCGATGTTGACGAGCACAGTCTTGGGAGTAGTTTCTTAGGCGTGCCTAGGAGCCGGCCAGCGTGTGCTGGTCGGCTTCGTCTTTGGGGCTTTATGCGGCGACGGGGCGTGGCGGGATTTCGCGGAAGAACTCCTTGTTTTTCAGCATCGCGTAGATGACATTGCATCGGCGTCGTGCCAGGCAGATGACTGCTGCGTTGTGGCGTTTTCCTTCAGCGCGTTTGCGTTCGTAATACCGCCGTGACGGTTCGTGGCTGCGGATAACTGCGAATGCGGAGTAGAACAAGGCGTTTTTCAGTCGTTTATTGCCTGACCGTGCCGGGAATTCACCTCTGATCGACGAACCGGATCGTCTAGTCACGGGTGCTATTCCAGCATAAGCAGCTAAGTGGCCAGCACTAGCGAAGTCGGAGCCATCACCGATCGCAAGAAGGATCTGCGCTGCGGTCTTGATGCCGACTCCGGGCATACTCATCAAGACCTCACAAAGAGGGAAATCAGCGAGCATCTCTTCAACCTGCTCAGCAATGGTGTTTCGTTGCTCTTTGAGGGCCTGGATGTTTGCAGCCAGTTGAGGAATTACTAACTCGGCGGCATCGCTTCCAGGCACGGTGACTGTTTGAGCTTTCAGCGCTGCAAAAATGTCGTCTACCAGCGGGGTGGGGTCTTTACGTGTGCGCTTGATCATCCAGTTCAACACTCGTTGGTATCCGGCTCTTTTTAGCCCCTGCGGTCCCTTGTAATGGATCAATAATTCCAGGATCGGCGTGCGAGTCAGGGTGCTACCAGCAAAAACTCGTTCCAGGCTGGGGTAGATCTGGGTGAGGACACTGCGAAGCCGATTGACAGTGCGAGTGCAATCGCGGGCGATGTCATCATCGAAGCCGGACAGCATCTTTAGGGCGGAGAGTACCTCATCATTGCGGTCGACGGCACGTAGCGTGTGGGGCATTGTGCGGGCGGTGTCGGCGATGATGAATGCGTCGCGTTTGTCTGTTTTTGCACGTCCCGGATAGAGATCTGCAGCTTTGCGCATCGCAAGACCTGGCAGGTATCCGACTTCGCAACCGCAGTCCCGGGCTACAGCAATCGGTAGTGCGCCGATGGTGTTGGGTTGGTCGACGATCACGAGCACGGTGCCAAGCTTCTGAAGCTGGTGAAAAACGCCTGCTAGTTCGGATTCGAGTTGAGGCAACGGTTTGTCGAAGACCTTGTTGCCATCACGGTCTAAGGCGCAGGCGTGGTGTTCAGATTTGCCGACGTCTAACCCAAGGAATATGTCGATGGAATGCTCCGGAGACATGATGAGCTCCTAGAAAACGAGATGGGTATGGCGTTGTTCCAGTCGCTGGTGTCATGACCTTCGTTGCAAGCACCCACGTTACAAAGAGACCTAGTTTAAAACTGGCCGTGTCCCTATCAGCTGTCATCGAAAGTCCTGGCACCCGGCGGCAACACCCCCCGGATTATGGAAACTACAGGGCAGGTAAGCCATACCGGGACCAGCGACTATCCCCATTATCGGGGACACTCACAAGGTAACGGGTGAGCAGTAAAGAAAAGCGCAATGCCGGGGTACTATAAACTTCTTCCATCCCCTGTTCTCTCAAGGAGATTTCTCATGAAAAAGCGAGCACTCGTCGCTGCTCTATGCTGCCTCTCTACCGCCTCGGCAACAGCTGTTGCTGCCCCGGTCGCTACGGCTCAGACCGCCACCGCGAAGAAGACCATGGCTGACCAATTCCAGCCCACCTATCCCGAGTGGATCAGAATGGACAAACTCACAGAAAGAATTTCCGTTGGAGGGGTACCCGACGGGACGAAATTGACTGCCCTTAATCCGGGCGTGTCTGGCGGGGGTAATGAGGAAGGTGAGCTCTCCGTCAGAGTGTTTGAGGATGGGGAAGTCTGGCTCTGGCTAATCTCGGAATCTGATCGCTACGGAAAGACAGTGTCAACAACTGTTGATCTCGCTGTCGAATACCCTGATGGATCGACTGAGGTAGTAACGCATACTTTCACTGTTCATCCTGCGGAAAAGCTCCAGCACAATCCGACTATTGACAAAAGTGTTATTGAAGTCGGCATGACTACTACCGTAAAAGTTCTGGATATTCCTTCCACAGCTTCGGTGACCCTCTTGAAAGTGCCGCAAGATTGGAATGTAAAGCAGGAAGGAAATACGTTTACCGTTATTCCTCCGGTCGAGGGAAACGGGGAGTTTGTCTACAAGGTAGCTTTCTCAGACGGAACCTCTAAGGTCATCACCAATAGCGTCCAAGCTAGGAAGGTTGTGCCCAAACCAACCACTCCGAAGGAAACGGGAAATCCCCAACTACCTGGGGTAGATACCGGAACGGATGCAGCTGACGATAAGCAGTCTACCCCTGCTTTTAGCGGTGGTTCTTCCACCGCTGGGATTATTGCCGGTGTTATCGGCGTAGTACTCACTATTGCACTGTCCATTGGTGGCGCTGCCTTCGCGGGTCTTATCCCTGGCCTCAAACTCCCCTTCTAAAAAGAACAAATAAGGGCGCCTCACAGGTGGGAGCGCCCTTTCTCTTTATTCGGTGAACGTCGCCCAGGCGGAGAAAGTGCAGGTAAAGCCACACGCTAGCGAGACCTCACGGGCGCACAGAAGGCGATACACGGCTACACAGCTTTCCGACTGCAGTAGGAAATGGGTCTACGGGCTTAGTGTGGGAGTATTGCGAAACCTCCGCGCGAGCATTAGCCTAAAATACGACAGCACGGTTCGTCCCTGAATTGTGGCTGCACAATAAAAAGGGCCCCAACGAGCGGCTACTCGTTGAGACCCTCGGGCCTAAAGACCCACGTGAAGCATAACTGCAATGAGCTTCACTGTTACGGTCGCAAGTGTTATGGCCTTGATTGCCACATCAAGCCGGCTAAGCTTCGTGGCGTCAAGGTCTTTCCTTTTGCGTCCGGGCGTATCCAATGAGTGCTTACCCATTGTCTACCTCCCTTACGTCGTAGGGTTGTCCGCTCGCCTGAAAAGGGCGCGCGGGACAGCCCACGTCACGCGCGGGCCTTACCGCGCACCGACGAGGAAGCCACACCCACACCCCACCGCAAGTAGCGGGGCGTGATTGTGAACCGGAAATAACGTTAGCAGTTATCCCTAACGAGACCTGGGGGCGTGCCTTCGCCAGCCCTTGTAAAAGCCGCCCACGAGGGGAAACGTGCGCAAGGCTACCTGTAGGCGTGCCTGGAACCGTCAACGTCCTGCCATGTGGCAAGCACCGTGGGGCGTATATTCACCCGCCCCCATCGCCGCATCTATGCGTTCTTCAACGCCCGGTACACCGTAGGACGGGTGACCCCGAATTCCCGTGCCAAGGCTGCTTTCGACTCCCCCGCCGAAACGCGCCGCTTAATCTCCGCCACCTGGCCCGGGCTAAGAGCGGGCTTGCGGCCTTTATACTTGCCGGCCTTTTTCGCCAACGCAATCCCCTCCGCCTGCCGCTCACGAATAATGGCCCGCTCAAACTCCGCAAAACTGCCGAGAATACCCAGCATAAGATCCGCGCGAGGGTCACTCGTGCCCTTCGAGAAAGACAGGTTCTCATGTAGGAAAGTAACGGTCACGCCCTTGTCAGTGAGCTCATCAACAATGCCACGCAAATCCGTCAACGAGCGGGCGAGGCGATCAATCGACGAGACGACGAGCTCGTCACCATCGCGCACATAGGCCATACACTCCCCCAACCCAGGACGCTCAGTCTTCGTGCGGCCGGAAATCTTATCCTCAAAGAACCGGTCAATACTTCCAGACGTGTTGAGTAGTTCTTTCTGGCGCTGATTATTCTGCTCCACCGTCGAGACACGGATATACCCCACTCGCTGCCCACGCATTAGTCCTCACTCTGCGCAGGTTTAAAAGCCACGTTCTCCTGGGCGATGACCGCATCACGATAGGACTCGATTGCATCCGAGAGGGCATAAAGCTGAACCCCGTCGAGACCATCAGCGTCAGCAAGCAAAGCGTGCACAATCCTGCCCAACGCCTGCTGCCCCGACGACAGCCCGTCATGTAGATTTTTCACCCGCGCCAACGCGGGCACAGCATCAATATGACTTTCAATATGGAAACCATCCGGCGACAACACCGCAACCACCACTTTCTGTATAACTAGGCCCTAGCCCCCACTATACAGGTGTAAAACAATGCCCGAATCAACTTTATTTTACGTTAAAGTGTAGCCATAACCCCGTGTAACGATAGGGTGTACCCCAGGTGCCCCTACCAGCGCCCGCAGTTGAAGGCTTCACCTACCAAATGGTAAAGTTAGCTATATGCGAACCAGTCAGCGCTCCGAG
>QWCQ01001077.1_pt1 | contig 11765 bp, 12 predicted proteins | sample 1972701 | NCBI WGS metagenome assembly QWCQ01 (sample SAMN09866704, study PRJNA288562) | Human gut metagenome isolate pre4_stool, whole genome shotgun sequencing...
CGTTTCTGTGTCTAATAGAATTTGTATGGACTCAGTAAGAGAGCCCTCCTTAAAAATTTTTATAAACCTCTTGTCTTCTTTTTCTTTAAACATATTAACTTCACAATACTTTTTCATAGGCAAATCTTTCACTTTTGCCGCCAAGATAAACTAGTCCCACATAATTATAGCCAAGTGCATTTAAAAGATTTTGCATGGACTTATTTTCTCTGTGGGTGTCAATGCGAACGGACTTAAAATTATTTTCCCTTGCATAGGATTCTGCAAATTCAATAATTTTTCTGCCGTAGCCCTTTTTTCTCTCGCTTGCAAGGCTTCCAATCCTGTGAAGAGCCACATAGGGCCTTGGACTTTTCCATTCTCCATCTAAATTATTTTCATAGTCCTCATCATGGTCGTAAATAATCACAGTGGACACTACTTTTCCCTGGTCTTCTAAGACAAAAATATTTTTATTTTCTATAAGATCTTTAAAATTATTTAAATTTGGCTTGTCAGCTCCCTGCCACTGGTCTATGCCCAGCGATTTTAATTTAAGAGAGCCATCTTCATAAATTTTTTCTATTTTTTCTCTATCTATTTCTCTTGCAAGTCTAAATTCCATGTTTCCTCCAAAACTACAGGCACATTATCCGATATTTCCAGTGAATTTCTCCTTACTAGGCAGTCGTAGGCGAGAATGTTTACTCCAGCCTCCCTTGCCCTTAAAAGTCCCTGTGAAAAATTTTTATCTGTCAGGTAATTTGGCGTGAAAAATTTTACGCCATTCATTTGAATTACAAAGAGGATGTAAGTTAAGTATTCGCCACTAGCATCAATGAGACCATTTATATGCTTAAGTCCCCTTGTAGTTGGCGCATCGGGGAAGGCGACGATGCCATTATTTTCAAGAGTCACGCCCTTGACTTCTAAAAGAGCCCTTTTGCCCTCGCCTTCTAAATAAAAATCAAAGCGGGAATCGCCATGGGTGTATTCTCTTTTTATTTTATTATATTTAAAGCCAAGGTCAATTTTATTTTGCAAAAATGCCTGGTAAGCTATCTTGTTGGGAGCTTGTGAGTCAATATTTATAATTTTATCGCCCTTCATGACGGCAATGAGGGTGTAGAAAGTCTTTCTGTTGGGACTGTCATTGTAGGTAAGAAAAACTGTGGCACCTTCTGTTAAAATTTCCTTGCACCTGCCAGTGTTTGGCACATAGACAGTAAGAGTCAAGAAACCCTTTTTGCAAAGAGCTATAAATCTATTTTTTCTATATAAAAATTCTGCTTTTAAAACACTCTTGTATTTCATAATTCACCCCAAAATATTATACAGTGAACTTTAAAATATGTAAAACTTGTTGTATCATAGGGTAAAGGAGTGAGAACATGGACGCATTAGTTGTAATTGATATGCAAAATGATTTTATAAGTGGTTCTCTAAAGGGAAGGGACACAGAAAAACTTTTAGATAAGGTTGTGGAAAAGGTAGAGGAATTTAAGGGAGAAATAATTTACACCTTAGACACCCATTATGAAGACTATTTAAAGACAAATGAAGGAGAAAATCTTCCCCTTGAACACTGCATAAAGGGGACATGGGGTCACGAAATTGCAGATGAGTTAAAGGAAACAAAAAGTTTTGATAGGGCGAAAAAATGTGAAAAAAATACTTTTGCATCTATCGAACTGGGAGAGTATTTAAAAAGTTTAGATGAAAAAGAGGGCATAGATAGTATTTATTTCTTGGGACTTGTTACAGACATTTGCGTAGTTTCCAATGCCTTATTGGTAAAGGGATTTTTGCCAGAAAAAAATATTTACCTCTACAAAGATTTGACAGAGGGACTTACAGAGGAAAAGAAGGCAGCAGCCATTAGCGTAATGGAATCTTGTCACATAAAGGCTATTTAAATTTTATTTAATGTTAAGGTAAAAAATTTTAGTGGTAAAAATTTATAGGTAAAGAGAAAAAAGACAGGGGGACTGTCTTTTTTGCGTTATTTTTAAATTTATTCTGAAATTATTTTTGGATCGCCAATATTTAAGGAGTAATAGTAAATTTTTGCCGCGTCTTCCACATATTCTGCTGATAAAAAGGCAGACTCAATGTCCTTGCCGCAAGAGACAACTCCGTGATTTGCTAGTAGGCAGGAGTTTGATTTTTTTAAATAGGGAAGGATAGACCTTGCAAGTTCAAGGGATCCTGAAGGCTCAAAGGGAGCTACTTCAATTTCGCCACCTAAAAAGGGTTCCATCTCAATTAAAATTAGGGGAATCTTTTTCCGTGAAACTGCAAAGGCTGTGGCAAAACTTGAATGTGTGTGGACTATGGCATTGGAGGATGGATAACTTTTATAAATTTCTCTATGCATCATCCACTCTGAAGAAGGTTTTTTGTCTCCCTCTAAAATTTCGCCATTAAAATTTATTTTTACAATGTCATCTTCTGTAATTTCTAAGTAGTCCATGCCACTTGGGCTAATGTAAATTTCATCACCTTGACCCCTAAGGCTTAAATTGCCGCTAGTGCCTGCCACTAATTTTTTATCTAAAAGTTTTTTTCCATATTCTACTAAAATTTTTCTGTAATTCATGTCGCACCTCAAATATAATTTATCACATCTTACCTGCAATTGACAATTGCTTATCCTGTGTTAGACTAAAGATAAATGGAGAGATACTATGTTAAAGAAAAAAATTTTTGAAAATTATAAAAAAAATGCAGACTATATTTTAGAAAAGATAAAGACAAGGCCAGAGCTTGCCATAATTCTCGGCACAGGTCTTGAAAATCTTTTAGATGAAATGGAAGATAAACTAGAAATTTACTACAGAGATGTGCCAAATTTTTTGGTTTCCACAACTAATAATAATGAGGGGAAATTTATTTTTGGAAAACTATCTGGAAAGTATGTCATATGCATGACCAAAAGATTTCACTACTATGAAGGCTACGACTTTGACGAACTTGCCATGCCAGTTTATGTTTTAAAGCTCCTTGGAGTAAAAAATTTAATACTTACAAATGCAGCAGGAGCTGTAAATTATAATTTTTTCCCAGGAGATATTTGCCTAATTAGAGACCACATAAATTTTGCTGGCCTGAGTCCAACAAGGGGCAACAATTTGTCAGAATTTGGTGAAAGATTTTATCCCATTGACAATTTATATGACAAGGAACTTCGCAGCCTTGCAAAAAAATCTGCCCTTGAAGAGGGGATTGAATTAAAGGAAGGAGTTTACTTCTTCACTGTGGGACCATTTTTTGAATCGCCATCAGAAATTAGGGCAATAAGATCTCTTGGCGGCGACTTAGTTGGCATGTCAACTATTACAGAAACTTTGACGGCTGGTCATTGCGGCATAAGGGTCCTTGCCTTTTCAGTTGCCACAAATTATTCCTCTGATCGCATAGAGAATATGGACGGAAGCGAAGTTGAAGATGTGGCAAGGGAAGTTTCGCCAAAATTAAAAAATTTGATTGTGAAAATAATTGGGGAGTTGGAATAAATGAAGAGACAAGATTATGATATGCCCTTTATGCTAAGATATGAAAATGTGGCTTGGTATGAAGATGGAGAAGTTAGGATTTTAGACAGAAGAGTCTATCCCAAGGAAATACGCTTTGAAATATGTAGGACTCACAAGGAAGTTGCAAAAGCCATTAAGGACATGGTGACACAGTCGGCAGGACCCTACACAGCTGCTGGAATGGGCATGGCACTTGCAGCCTACGAGGCGAGAGATTTAAAGGGAGAAGATTTATTAAACTTCTTAGAAGATGCAGCAGAGACAATTTCCACTGCAAGACCAACTACATCTACAAGGCTAAAAAAAGTCACTAGAGGGTCTATAGAAGCTGCCAAAAGGGCAATGGAAAGTGGAGAAGACATAGTGGAGGCTCTTTTCCAAGAATCTATAAATTCTTTGAACAGAAGATACAGCGCCATGAATGAAGTTGCAAAATATCTCTGCGATTTGATACCTGATGGGGGAAAAGTTTTGACCCAATGTTTTGCAGAGACAATCATTGGCACAATGACTAGGACTCTAAAAGAGCAAGGGAAGGATGTTAAATTCTATTGCACCGAAACTAGACCCTACTATCAAGGAGCAAGGCTCACAGCAACTTGCATAAGCCAAATGGGCTTTGACACCACAGTCATAACAGACAATATGGTTGCCTACACCATGGAAAATATTGGCATAGATTTATTTACATCGGCATCGGACACAATTACCCTTGATGGTCATGTGGCAAATAAAGTTGGCACTCATCAAATTGCTCTTGTGGCTCGAGAATTTAAGGTGCCCTTTTATGTAACAGGCATGCCAGATGGAGAAAAGAAAGCTAAAGACGACATAGTAATTGAACTTCGTGACCCTTCACTTGTATTGGGAGACCACACAGCAAGGGGAGTAAAGGCAATTTATCCTTCCTTTGACATAACGCCACCAGAACTTATTACAGGCTTTGTGACAGACAAGGGTCTTTATAAGCCAAGTGATTTAAAAAAATATTTAGACACAGATCACAAAAGTTATTATTAATTTTAAAAATTCGCACGAAAAAAGGAGAGCAGTTCGAGTTTACTGTTCTCCTTTTTGTTTTCTAATCATTAATATTATTTTTGCAAGTAGTTCATGAATTTTTAAATATAAATCTTGTATTCTAGCTTTTATTAGACTTTCCTCACAAGTGTAAGAAAAACTAACTCGCTTGCCATCTTCGTCATCATACCAGCAACTACCCATAATAAATCCTTTTTCTTTGCATTCTTTTCGCATTTTCTTTTCTAATTTATATCTAAAAATTATTTTTCTAAAAAATTTCATAGTTTAATTATTTAAAGAAATTAGTTATACCATTATTTAATTCATCAATAGATACTTCAAATTACCTGTTTTCAGAATCTAAGAAAATTACAGAATTATCGGACTTTGCAAAAACAAGATTTGTACATAATACACATACAAAAACTAATGAAGTTATTAAGTTAAAATTTTTTAACTTCAAGTTATAACCTCCTATTTAAACAACATTAAGAAAAAGGTTTAATTATGAATAATATAACCATTATTAATTAATAATATAAAATATCTTAAAAAAGTGTTACGAAAATAAAGTTAATTATGAACCAAATCATCTTAAATAGAAGTTCAAAAAGTGTAAAGGCAATGGCGTACCAGCCAATGAAATTAATTTTTGATCTTCCAATAAACTCTCTACTGTAAAGAGTGATTGCAATTAAGACAGAAAGCACAACTAATAAAAATGTGGCAAGAGGCATTGCTGTCAAGGCTTGCAACATGTTGTATTTTAAGAAGCCACCGAAGGGTGAAATTAAAAATCCAAGGAACAAAAATACCTTACAAATTATCCAGTTTATAAGGGCGAATTTTTTCACTTCAGGATAAGATGTGTCAATGTCGTCTCTGTCAGTTGCAATATTAAGTGGTAGATAAAATTCAAAATAGTCAAAGACCATTTTAAGAATTAAAAATAAAATTAAAATAAATCTAAAAGACCCGCTGCCAATTAAAAGTGCAATGGCATTTAATAAAGCGCCTATTCCAATTACAATTTTACTTTCCCTTGAGCCAAAGTCGCCAATGTAATTTGAAATCTTGTTGGTGATCTTACTTAAAAAGTCTAAGACCTTGTCCAGACCCTTCATGGATTTTTGTGAAATTTTTGTTTCCACATGGCTTACCTTGTTGGATAGGTCTTCTTCAATGACCTTGTCAACCTTTGAATCCACAGAATTTATTTCCTTGACAGGTTTTTCTCCCTTGTCTTTAAAGGAAAATAGTGCCTTGAGATTTTTAGATTTTTTCTCCTTAAGAGGAGTTGCTGCCTCTTTTTCTAGAGGCTTAACTTTTTCTGAAGCTTTTGAATCCTTAGTTACTTTTTCTTCATCAGAAGCTTTAATTTTATCATGATCCTTTTTGTCAGGAATAATTTCTTTTGATTTTTTTTCTTCTTCAGCTTCTTTTGCTTTTTTCTTTTTTTCCTCTTCAGATTTTTTTATGGCATTTTCAATATCAATCTTTGGAGTGGAAAGAGTGTTCTCAAAAGTTTTTTCTGAATCTTCAAGAGATTTGCTAATCTCTAAATTTCTCGTGTCTTCCTTTTTCTTGCTGTCGTCTTTTATGCTTGAGAAAATAGAAAATTCATCGTCTTCCTCATTTATAAAATTTTTCCACTTTTCCTTTAAAGAAAATTTCTTAGGATTTTCAATTTTTATATTTTCTAAATCATAAGAACTTTCAAAAGAATTTTCCTTAGAGATACTTTCTTGTGAAGACTTTTCTTCTTTTGCAGGAGAAAAAGTTTTTTCTTTTTCTTTAAATTTTGATTTTTTAAGCTCTTCTTGAACTCTTCTAACCAATTCTTTTTGGCTCATGCCAAAATCAGATTTAATATGACTATTGGCAGCTAAAAATTCTTTGTCAGCTTTTTTTGTGTCAATAGGATCAAGTTTCTTTTCAGAAATTTTAGATTTTTTTTCTATATTAATATCCTTTGCAGGAGATTTTTTATTTATCTTTTCCTTTGCAGGTGATTTTGATTGGACATTGCCCTTTTGGTAGTCTTCAATATTTTTGGAAATTTTTCTGTCTACTTCAGCAATAATGTTTTTGAGTTCATCAGTGGTGTCAATGGCATCAAGAGACTTTGGATTAAAGACTCTAGTGTGTTCAGAAACTTTTTTTACATTAGTAGTGTCTTCTTTTTTGTCATCTCCCTTGGATGTAATTCTTACCTTGACATCCTTTAAGTTGTGACCACAGGAAGCACAAAAGTTGTCCTCTTTAGAGACAGGATTTCCACATTTTGGACAAAACAATTTAGCACCTTCTTTCATTATTTCTATTAAAATATTATAACATATTTTTACTAGTGGACAAATCTTTTATATAGTAAATTAAAGAATTACAAAAGCTCTTACCAGCAAAAAAATGTATTTAAAAGTAAAATTATGTAAAAAAAGAAGCCTCGAAAGGCTTCCTTTAAAAGTTAAGCTAAATTATTTTGCTTGTTCTTCTGGTTGAGCTTCTTCAGCAGCTTCTTCTTTAGCGTTTTCAGCTTTAGCATTAACTTCTTCTTTAGCTTGTTCTTCTTCAGCTTTTACATCAGCTTCAGCTTCTTTAGCGTTAGCTTCAACTTTAGCTTTGTTAGCTTCAGCTTGTTCTTCTACTGCATTTTCTTTAGCGTTAGCAGCTTCTTCAGCTTTTTTGTTAGCGCCTTGGCATGCTACCATACCTAACATTAATACAGAGATCATTCCAACGCTTGCTATTTTCTTTAAATTTTTCATTTTAATAAATCCTCCTATTTGAAACACATTGTTTCTTTGATTTGTCTACATAATATACTTGCCATGTGAAAATTATGTGAAGAGGATGTTAAATATTTTGGAAAAAGAAAAATTGTCTCTAAATCCTTAAATTTAATTTAATAAAAATTTTTTTCATGTATAATTATTTTAGGTGAGAAAATGTACAAAGCATTATATAGAAAATACAGGCCAAAAACCTTTGACGAGATTTGTGGTCAAGAAGCAGTTACAACTTCATTAAAGAATCAAGTGAAAAATGGCGAAATAAGTCACGCCTATATATTTCAAGGAACTAGGGGAACAGGAAAGACATCTGCTGCAAAAATTTTGTCCCGTGCAGTAAATTGTCTTCATCCCATTGATGGCAATCCCTGCAATGAGTGTGAAAATTGCAAGGCTATCTTAAGTGAATCAGTTTTAGATGTAGTGGAAATGGATGCCGCAAGTAACAACGGTGTTGACGATATAAGAGAGCTAAAGGAAAAAGTAATTTATCCCCCTCAATCTTTAAAGTACAAGGTCTACATAATTGACGAGGTTCACATGCTCTCCAAGGGAGCCTTTAATGCCCTCTTAAAAATTTTGGAAGAGCCGCCAAGACATTTAATATTTATACTTGCAACTACTGAAATACAAAAAATTCCTGCCACAATTTTATCTAGGTCTCAAAAATATAACTTTAAGAGAATTTCTATAGAAGAAATTACAGAAAATTTAAAAAAAATTACAGACCTTGAGGGAAAATCCTGTGACGAGGAAGTCTTTACCCTTATTGCCAAGTCTTCTGATGGTGCAATGAGAGATGCCCTTTCAGTTTTGGACCAACTTATTACAAAGAATAGGGACCACATAAAGTTAGAAGATGCCATGGACGTCCTTGGTATTTCCTCATCAGAACTTTTATTTTCACTTTCAAGGGCTCTTGTGGAAAAAGATGTAGGAGGGGCACTTTATGCCATTGATGAAATTTATAAAGAGGGCGTGGACTTTAACACTCTTTCTTCACAAATTTTAAATCATTTTAGAGATTTTTTATTGGTAAAAACTTTAAAGGATCCGAAAAAAATAATCTACACATCTCACTTAAGTGAGTTTCAAGAAATGGCTGGAGAAACTGACCTAGAAGACCTACTTATTATTATCGACATTTTAAAAAATCTTGCAGTGGAAATAAAATATGCAGACAACAAGCGCGTGGTCTTCGAAATGAATGCAATAAAAATTTGCAAGAGACTTGTAAAAGACGACATGGCTCTAAGACTTAAGGCCTTGGAAGACAAGTTAAGTGGTATTGAAAATAAGGGGCTTCCAAATAATTTTAAGCATGAAGAAGTTTTTCCTGCAATGAATAAATCAGATATAGAAAAAAATATTGATAAGGCTACTGATAAAAAAGAAGTCCAAAAAAATTCTGACCATGATATTTTAAGGGCTGGACCAGAGGACCAGTCAATTGAAAAATCAAATCAATCTGCTATAATAGAGGATAATGGTGAAGTTAATCAAGTTGGAGAAGGTACACTTTCTCTTGAAAAAATAAATAGGGATTGGGGAAAAATTGTAGCAGAACTTAAATCTAAAAGTTACACTGGCTTTGGAGGATTTTTGACCTTTGCTAAACTAGAAAAGTTTCACGACAATATTTTAGAAGTAGTTTTTCAAGAAGGGTATGAATTTTACTATAATTACTGTTCAGAGCCTGAGAGAAAAAATATTTTGCCAGACCTATTAAAGTCCATTTACGGCAAGGATATTGATGTTAGGTTTAAACTTCAAAAAGCTGGAGCAGACAAGTTAGAAGAAATTTTTGGGAAAAATAATATAGAAGAAATTTAGGAGGAAATATGGCTAGAGGTGGATTTAACGGCTTTCCTGGTGGAGGCGGAAGAAATAATATGATGAAGCAAATCGAAAAGCTTCAAAAACAAATGGAAGAAATGCAAGAAAATTTGGCAAATGAAGAAATTTCTGCAACTTCTGGTGGCGGAGCAGTTTGTGCAACTGTAAATGGAAACAAGGAACTTATTTCTATTAAGCTTGACAAAGATGCAGTTGATCCTGATGATGTTGAAATGCTTGAAGATTTAATCGTTGCTGCAGTAAATGAAGCTATGAGAAATGCTGAAAGCAAAATGAATTCTCAAATGGGCAAATTAACTGGTGGATTAAATATTCCGGGGCTATAAGATGAACAAAGAAATTGGTCCTATTGAAGATTTAATAAAAAAATTAAACAGACTTCCTGGGATTGGTTCTAAAACTGCTCAAAGGCTTGCCTATCACATTATAGGTCTTGATGATGCTGAAGTTGTAAGTTTAAGTGATGCCATCATTGCTGCAAAGAGAAATACAGTTCAGTGTTCCATTTGCATGAATTATGCTGACAGCGATCCATGCCATATTTGTTCAAGTAAAACAAGGGACGACTCTATTATTTGCGTAGTAGAAAGCCCCAAGGATGTAGACGCCATGGAGAGGTCTAACAGCTTTCATGGAAAATACCATGTACTTCACGGTGTAATTTCGCCACTAAAGGGGAAATCGCCAGAAGATGTAAAGGTAAAGGAACTAATTGAGAGAGTGAAAAAGGAAAATATTAAAGAAGTAATTGTTGCAACTAATCCCACTGTTGATGGCGATGCAACTGCAACTTATATAAAAAATATTTTAAAGGACTTTGATATTACAGTTTCGAGAATAGGATACGGCTTGCCAGTTGGAGGAGATCTCGAGTTTTACGACGAGATCACCATTCAGACTGCCATGGAAAATAGAAGAAGGCTAGATTAATTTTGGGACTTGGTCCCAAATTTTTTCTTTAAAAAACTTTAGAAAGGGGAAAATTTTGTCTAACAACAAAAATAATTTTAATAAATATATTCCCACAATTCTCTATGTAATTTTGGCGATAGTAATTTTTTATCTTGTCGCCATAGTTTTTGTGCCAAGGCTTAACAAGGAAAAGGACATAAAAGAAATTGACTATGTTTCCTTTGTAAATCTTGTCAACAGGGGCGAAGTTAAAAAGGCAGAGGTTCGAGATAGGACCATTGCCTTTGAAATAGAAAAAGATGGGAAGAAAGTTAAGTATGAAACTAATAGGATGTATGATCCAAATTTAGTTGATAGGTTAGTAAATAAAAATGTAAAGTCTGCTCAAGTTTATAAGCCTGAAATGAATCCAGTGCTTTCCTTTATAATTTCAACTATTGCTACCTTTGCAATTCTTATTGCCTTTTGGATCTTTCTCTCAAAATTTATTTTCAAGAGAATGGGCGATGTTGGTCCCATGAGTCTTGGCAAAAGTGGAGCAAAGATCTATGTTGAATCTACTGATGGAATTAAATTCGAAAATGTAGCGGGACAAGATGAGGCAAAGGAAGCCTTGTCAGAACTTGTGGACTTTTTACACAATCCAAAGAAGTACACAGAAATTGGTGCCAAGCTACCTAAGGGGGCCCTATTAGTTGGTCCTCCAGGCACTGGTAAGACTCTTCTTGCCAAGGCTGTGGCAAGTGAAGCAGAGGTACCCTTCTTTTCAATTTCAGGCTCAGCCTTTGTTGAAATGTTTGTAGGTCTTGGTGCTGCAAAGGTTAGAGACTTATTTAAGCAAGCAGTGGAAAAGGCTCCTTGCATAATTTTTATAGACGAAATCGACACGATTGGCAAGAGAAGAGATGGGTCTGGAATTTCTGGCAACGATGAAAGAGAGCAAACTCTTAACCAACTTCTTTCAGAGATGGACGGCTTTGATGCCAAGGCTGGAGTTGTAATTCTCGCTGCCACAAATAGACCAGATTCTCTTGACCCAGCTCTTTTAAGGCCAGGCAGATTTGACAGGAGAATACCAGTTGAGCTACCTGACTTAAGTGGAAGGATAGCCATACTAAGAGTTCATGCCAAGGACATAAAAAAGGAAGAAAATATAGATTACGACAAAATTGCTCGTGCCACTGCAGGTGCATCTGGTGCCGACCTTGCCAACATGATAAATGAGGCAGCCCTTCGTGCAGTTCGTGAAGGCAGAGACAAAATGAGTGAAAGAGACTTGGAAGAATCTGTAGAAGTTGTCCTTGCAGGTTATGAAAAGAAAAATGCAGTTATTTCTCCAAAGGAAAAGAGAATAATTGCCTACCACGAAGTTGGTCACGCTCTTGTTGCTGCAAAGCAAAAGGATTCAGCACCAGTTCACAAAATTACAATTATTCCAAGAACATCAGGAGCTCTTGGCTACACTATGCAAGTTGATGAGGAAGAAAAATTCCTTATGACTAAGGAAGATGCCATAAATAGCATTGTAACCCTAACTGGCGGAAGGTCTGCTGAAGAATTAATTTTTAACATCAGGACAAGTGGAGCATCAAATGACATTGAAAAGGCGACAAAAATTGCCAAGGCTATGGTTACAAGATTTGGCATGACAGATGAATTTGGCTTT
>QWCQ01001078.1_pt1 | contig 11756 bp, 12 predicted proteins | sample 1972701 | NCBI WGS metagenome assembly QWCQ01 (sample SAMN09866704, study PRJNA288562) | Human gut metagenome isolate pre4_stool, whole genome shotgun sequencing...
ACTTTATGTAACACCACACATTGGTGGATCAACTATCGACGCTCAAGACGACATTGGACATGTAATTCTTAAAAACTTTGACGAATTATTTCCAAACTGTAAATAATTAAATAAATTTTTAGGGCTGTTTGTTTTTAGTAAAATGAACAGCCTTTTACATAATATTTAAGTTTTAATACTTAAGCACTTAATAGGGACGGATGAAATAAGATGAAAAAGCAAAAATTTTTTAAATTTATAGAGTATTTGTTTTTTGCAATAACAACTTTCATGACAGGTGTCTTTTTGTATTATCTTTATGAAAAAAGGGAACTGGATTTTTTAAAGACTCTAATGCCATATTTTGGGGTACTTGTTTTTGCATCCTTTGTTAGTGCTGTAAAATACAAAAAGAAATAAAATAAGTCCAGGGATCCTAATAAAAAATATAGAGGATAATTTAAGAAAAAATTATAAATTTAGGCTAAAATAATTTTTCACAAGGCTGTTCACTTTTAGTGGGCAGTCTTTTTTTTGCCTAGTCTTTATTCATTGTAATGACAATCTCTTTGTAATAAAATAATGAAAGAGATTAAGAGGAGGATGACATGAAGGACTATTACGCACCAATTATTTTATTATTAGCTTTTACTGGAGTGGTTTTTTTATACAACTACTATGTGAAAATAAAAAACGAAAGAATTTTGAGAGTTGAAATAAGAAAAAACTTTGGCAAAATTCACTCCAAAAAATTCAAGGGAAAAATTGACGGCATACATAAAAGGCTTGGGGGAAATTTATCTGAGATCACAGCAGCTGATTTAAACTTCGACAAAATAATTGAGAAGATGAATCACAACATGACTAGGCTGGGCTTGGAATACTTTTATTACAGGTTGAGAGATTTGATTTTAGATGAGGATCAGCTTTTAAAGATAGAGAAAAATTTAAAAGCCAATGAAGAAAAGGAAGACCAGCTTCTGGACCTCCAGTTTCAACTGGGAAAGATTGGTTATTTCAAGGAAGATGTCCTAAATCTTATTGAAGAAGAAGTTAAAGTAGATAGAGAACTTGACATTGCAGCGAAAATTTTTTCCTTCACAGCACTTTATATTATCCTTCTCTTTATTTTCTTAAGGGCAAAGGCAGTCCTATTTATCTTTGTCCTCCTTGGCGTCAACACTTTGATCTACAAAAAATTTAATGAAATAACTTTGGGCAAGTTAGAAAGCCTAGTTAGGCTCAAAAGTATTTTATTTGTATCAGAAAGCTTGACGAAAAATAAAAACCAGGTCTTTACAGGGGAAGTCCAAGAAATAGAAAATATTTTAAGAGAACTTGGGCCCCTAAAGAAAACCTTAAGGTCCTTTGGATTTTTGACGGGCAATGCAGAAATGGACTTCGCAGAAACCTACAAGAATGTATTATTTTTATCAGAAGCCAGGAGTTTTTCCAAGGCACAAAAATATTTCAAAAAATATGGAGAAGAAATCTTTAGACTTTACTACTTGCTGGGAAAAATTGACTGCCAAATTGGAATAATTTCAATTTCAAAGGCTTATGGCACAAACTTTGCAGACTTTGGAGAAAAAATTTCTGGCAAAAACTTATACACTCCACTCTTAAAGGACCCAGTAGCAAATGATTTAGATTTAGAAAAATCAATGATCCTTACAGGTTCAAATGCATCAGGCAAGTCAACTTATCTTAGGACAATTGGCATTAACGCAGTCTTTGCCTTAAGCTTTGGTATTTTCTTTGGCGAAAAATTTGAAATAAAGCCCATGAAATTAAGATCAGCCATTGACATATCCGACTCAATAATGGAAAACCTATCCTATTTTATGGCAGAGTCCAAGGCAATTGGAGCCATGATAGAAGATGGAGAAGAAAAAATAATTTTGCTTGACGAAATATTTAGGGGGACAAACACCATTGACAGAATAGCAGCAGCCACTGCGACCCTAAAATATTTAGCAAGAAATAACCATGTAGTGGCAGCAACTCACGACATCGAACTTACAATTTTGTTAAAGGACCTCTACAAAAATATGCACTTTGAAGAAAAAATAGAAGATGGGGACATAAAATTCGACTACCTATTAAAAGAAGGACCAGCCACAAGTCGTAACGCCATTGCAATCTTAGACAACCTAAACTACCCAAGAGAAATAATAAGTGAAGCAAGAGCCCTATCAAAGGACTTAGAAGAAAGATAAAAATAGTAAATTTTCCACTGGACCCACCAGTGGTTTTTTATTGAAAGCTTTTCATACTTTAATTGTTTTTTCTTATAATATATAATATCAGTAGGAATGAATTTTTTATATAAGTTGTGCATATAGATTGTGAGGGAAGTATGAGGATTTATTTTACAAGGCATGGGGAAACTGAGTGGAACAGGGCTGGCATTATTCAAGGGCAAGATGATTCGCCACTTACTGAAGAAGGCATTGAAATGGGCAAGATTCTTCGCGAAAAGTGTAAGGACATTCACTTTGATGCAGTTTATTCTTCTGATCTTGGTCGCGCCTATGACACTGCAAAAATTATTTGTCCCGACAGACATATTGTGAAGACTGCTCTTCTTCGCGAAATAGATGTGGGCTATTGGTCTGGCAAAAATATTAAGGATGTGAGAAGGAGTGACAGGTGGCTTCACAGTCTTTATTTTGACAATCCTCACAAATACAATAGAATTGACGGTGAAAGTCTCTACGACCTTAGGAAGCGAGTTGAGAAATTTTTTGAGTATGCTGTCTATCCTGAGCTTGACGAAAATATTTTGATTGTCACTCACGGTGTCACTATTGTTGCCATGTATTCTATTATGGAAAATGTGCCCATGGAAAATTTTTGGGTAAATAGGGTAAGGCGCAACGCTGAGTTTAATATTTGTGACTATCATGATGGCAAGTTTAAGATTATTAAAAAGGCTCCACAAAATCCTGTGGATTCTATTTGAGGTGATTAGATGAAAAAGTATGATTTGATTATTATTGGTGCAGGGGCAGCTGGTTTAAGTGCTGCCATTTATGCTGGCAGGTCTCTTCTAAATACTCTTGTCATAGAGAAGTTTTCCTTTGGCGGAAGGGTTAACGACACGCCAAAAATTATCAACTACCCTGGCTTTAAGGAGATTTCTGGAAGAGACCTCATTAATGAGTTTAGAAAGCAAGCTGAAAATTTTACTACTAATGAGTTTATTTATGGCACTGTTTCTAAAATCGAAAAAGTTGATGATGGCTTTAAGCTTACTACTGCTAGGCGAAAGGAATTTTTTTCTAAGGCAATTATTATTGCTACGGGAACCTATGCCAAGATGATAAATGTGCCTGGCGAAACGGAATTTGCTGGTCGTGGTGTGTCCTACTGCTCAACTTGTGATGCTGATTATTTTAAGGACAAGGACATACATATTTTAGGTTCAGGGGACCTTGCTTTAGAGGAAGCTGATTATCTTTCCAATTTTGCAAATTCAATTAACATGATTATTATTCACGATGAGGGAAATTTTGATGGAAATGAACTTGAAGTTGAGAGGATAAAAAAGAATCCAAAAATTTCCTACACTTGGCACTCAAAGCTTCAGGGAATTTATGGGGGCGAAAGAGTTAACAGTCTTGATATTTTAGATCTTTCTGACAATACTAAGACTAGGGTCACTTCTGATGGGATTTTTATCTTTGCAGGTATGAGTCCCAACTCCGATTTTGTAAAAGACCTTGTGGAAGTAGATAGTTTTGGCTTTATAAAAACTGACGACTGCATGAGGACATCTGTGGAAGGAATTTTTGCAGCAGGTGACATTAGAGAGAAGCCCCTTAGGCAAATTGTCACAGCGGCAAATGATGGGGCAGTGGCAACAGTTTATGCAGAAAAGTTTATTAGAAATAGAGGTGTATAATGAGAGTCTATCCAAGGGGAACTGTAGTCTACAAGAGAGAAAAGGCCTACAATGGCATAAATTTAATTTCAACTGCCAAGGACGGAGCTCTTATAACAAAAATGGACGGCACAGAGCTCAAAAGGTATTCTGTAAATCCAATGCCTGCCAAGATGCTGCCCAACAAAAATATTATGAGCATTTCTTCTTTTAGGTCATCAGACTTTGGCGTCAGTGACGGTATAAAACTCATTGAGTTTGACAAGGAAGGCAAGGTTCAATTTGACTTCGACAAGTTTAAGTTTACAGAGGACAGGGGCTACAGACCAAAGTGGATGGCTAGAGCTCACTCTGACTTCCAAAGAGAGGGCAACTCTCTTGGCTATTATTATCCTGGTGAAAAAATTGTGGAGGGGGGCAAAACTCTTCTACTAGTTCACGATGCCATTAAGGACAGCAGAATTTCTGATAAGACTTTGCTTGATGATGTAATTTTAGAAGTGGACGAAGAGGGGAATATTGTTTGGAAGTTTTCCTTTAGCGAGCACTTTGACCAGCTGGGATTTTCTGAAGAGGCGAAAAATGTTCTCTACAGAAATCCAAATCTGAGAATGACAGAGAGACCTCTTGGAAATTATTTAGATGTTACATCAATTTCTACAATTGGCGAAAACAAGTGGTATGACCAAGGAGATCCACGCTTTCACCCAGATAATATTTTATTTACGGCGAGAGCTGCAAATATTATTGGTATAATCGACAAAAAGAGGTCACGCATTTGCTACAAGCTGGGACCAAATTTTTCTGACTTCAAAAAGGTTGACCCTGTAGTTGGCTCTGCCTTTGCAAGTATTATTCCCAAGGGCTTAACTGGCGAGGGCAATCTTTTAATTTTTGACAATGGGGGAAGATGTGGCTACGGTTCACCAACTCTTACTTCTCCATCGGGACTATTGCCTTTTGTGAGAAATTATTCAAGAATTCTTGAAATAAATCCAGTGACTCTATCAGTTAACTGGTCGGTGGATCCAAGGGACTTTGGCTTTTCCATTCCTATGAATGGCTACAAATTTTATTCGCCCTATGGTGGAAACCTTCAAAGACTTCCCAATGGCAACACCCTAATAACTCTTGCCACAGAAGGTCTTGTCCTAGAGATTACTCACTCCAAGGAAATAGTTTGGCAGTGGACTTGCCCTTACAGGACGACGACGGAAAATCTTTTGAAAAACAATATGATCTACAGAGTTTATAGGTATCCTTACGATTATCTGGGCGTAGATGAAAGTGAAAATGAAATTGAAGAGATTGAAGATGCATCCTACTACAAGCTAAGGGGGGCAGGCAGCTTTAAGTCTGTGGAAGTTACTAATGTAAATAGAAGTTCACTTAATAACGACATTGACCCACTTTCACAAGAGTCTGAGTCAGTAATTGACCTTGAAGAAAATAAAAAGGTAATTAAGAGAAATGAATCTGTAATAAAATATGTGACAGAAAACCACTTCGATGATACGATAAAAAATCAAAAGGCGGCTCTTGTCATCTTTGGTGCAGAGAGATGTTCTCACTGCGAACCACTTATGGAAGTTATGCAAGTTCTTCTTGAAGAAGAGTTTAAGGAAGTCTCTTGCTACTACATGGATCTTGACAAAAATAAGGACTTTGCAGAGAAAAATGAAATCTTTCAATTGCCGCGAGTTTCCTTCTACAAGGATGGCGAAAAAGTTTACGAGTTCATTGGAGAAAAATCCTATGACGAAATTGCTGAATTAATTGAAAAATATATTTTAGGAATTTAAGAGCTGAAAGAAATTTCTTGAATTAAAAAAACTGAGGGCGACCTCAGTTTATTTTTTTGAATTATTTATTTGTATGCCAAGATAAATTTGCATATCCCCTTTTATTCACCCTTGAATTAATTAAAAACCTATTTTTTACCATGCGAAGCATATACTTGTCGTCCTTGTAGGAGTCGGAGTAGGCAAGGGAATTTTCGTAGTCAATTTCATAGCCATCTCTCTCTAAAATTTCCTTGATATTTTTTACCTTGATTTCCTTTTTATTGTTGCCGCGACATAATTTATAGTCCTCGTCTAAGTCTGTGCCAATAATATAGTCAAAAGGAAACAACTCGCCAACATAAATTAAATAATTTGTGGCAGAGGCAGAGCAGAGGATTTTTATGGTGTCCTCATCATAGGAAGAAAATTCATCTTCAAATTCACTGAAGAAAAATTTTGGATAGAGATAGTTTGTGACAAAGTCCTGGAGGTCATCTTCCGTCAAATATTTTATAATAGAGACCATTTGGTTTTTCATAATCTCAAAATCAGAATTTAGCTTTGATTTTATGTAAGCCACAGCTAATTTCCAAAGATTTTTAAAAATATTTATTTTTTTATTTTTGTAGGCATATTTATAAAGCTCAACTATGGACTCACAATTCACCACAGTTTTGTCAAAATCGTAGAGCGCAACTTTTCTTTTCAAAATCTCACCTCTCTAGAATTATATCAAATTGTCTTCTTTATAAAAAGCTCTTGTGATATACTAAAGTCGTGATATTTATGGGAATTATTGTACATGTTGATATAGACGCCTTTTACGCATCAGTAGAAGAGCTTGACGATAGGAGCATAATAGGAAAACCAGTGGTCGTAGGTGGCAGGTCCAATCATGGAGTTGTCACTACGGCTAATTATATTGCCAGAAATTATGGCATCCACTCTGCCATGCCCATGTATATGGCTAAAAATCTCTGCGACCACTTGATCATCAAGCCCATGAGAAGGGAAAGATACCTGGAAAAGTCTCGTGAAGTTTTTGATGTCTTAAAGAAATACACAAATAAGATCGAAAAAGTTTCTATTGATGAGTCCTATCTGGACCTGACGGGACTTGGCTACCATGAAAGTATTGTCTATGATCTTCAAAAAGATGTCTACGATAAAACTGGTCTAAGCGTAAGTGTTGGCCTTAGTTACAACAAATTTTTGGCAAAACTTTCAAGCGACTGGAATAAGCCCAGGGGAGTTATGATTATTAGGGAGTTTGATATGCCAGAAATTTTATTTCCCTTGGACATAAGAAAGGTTCACGGCATTGGCAGTAAGTCTGAGAAAAAACTTAGAAATATTGGCATAAATAAGGTCGAGGACCTTTACAACCTGTCCTATGATTTTTTGACAAGTATGTTCAAAAAAAGTGGCGAAGAAATTTATTACAGGATCAGGGGCATTGACAGGAGAGAGGTGACACCAAATGCTGTGAGAAAAAGTCTTGGCACAGAGTCCACCTTTGAAGCAACAAAAAATAAGGATGAGCTGATAAATTACTTAAGGGACTTTGCCAGGGAAGTGTCAGAAGATTTAATCGTAAAGGAAATTTCTGGCTACACCTTGACTTTAAAGATGAAAAATGAAAATTTTAAGCTTAAGACTAGGTCCAGGACATATGACGCAGCCATTTACGAGGAAGAAGATATTTTTAATAAGAGCCTGGAAATATTTGATGAGGCCTATGAGGGCGAAAAGCTAAGGCTTATTGGCATCACTGTTTCCAATTTAGTGGATTTAAATATTAGACAGCTTTCTTTTTTTAATAGGGGGAGAAATGGAGAAAATTAATTTTAAAAAATTATTTGAAGAAGATGAATATGTAAAGAGAAGTCATATAGAATTACTTGACCTTAGTGGCGACAACTTAGTTTTAAAGATGAAGCCAGAGAAAAATCAATTTAATGCCTATAACATTCTTCATGGAGCAGAAATTTTTGCCCTCATGGATACAGCAGCAGGCTGCCTTTCCATTGCCATGGGCAGAAAGGGCGTGACCTTAGACTCTAGTGTGAACTTTATTTCAAGCGTCAAACTTGGAGAAGAAATTTACTCCACAACGAAGATAATTCACTCAGGCAAAAGCACAGAGGTTATAGAAGTCTTGGCAAAGAAGGGCGACAAAATAGTTGCCAAGGGGACCTTCACGCTTTTTATAGTGGGCGAAATTGAAATTAGCGGTAAAGATTTTTAATAAGGCAAAAATAATTTTATAAGAAAAATTTTAATGATTCTATGTTAAAATATTTGAAGAAAAAATAAAAAGGATTTTAATTAGAGATGAGAAATTTTTGGGATTTAGATTATGGCACAGTGGGCTTTAAATTTTTCGGAGCCTACCACTTTGCCTGCCTATTTATTATTTTTATATTTGGAGTTTTCTTATATAAGCCCTGGAAAAACAATAAAAAATTTAGAAAAATTCTTGCCATCCTGCCAATCAGCCTGGAAATTATTAGGCTCCTAGCAGTTTTAATTGATGGTCACTACGACTCTTCCTACTTGCCCTTTCACCTCTGCCTCATTGGGGCGCAGTTTATGGCTCTGGATGCCTTCTATGACAGCAAGATTATAAAGTCATGTCTTTACTATTTATTTATGCCAGCTGCAATTTTAAGTTTACTTACACCAGGTTGGGACCAGGTAAATAAATATTCCTATGTGGCAATAATTTCTTGGATAATCCACGGCATCAATGCCTTTTATCCAATCTATCTTGTGATTTCAAAGGAATACCTGCCAAGGCTAAGAGACCTTATCTATCCAGTGATTTTTATTATTGTAACTCTTCCTATAATAAAAGTTTTAAACAAAAAGCTAGAGGCAAATTATTATTTTATAGAGGAGCCCTATGAAGGCTCGCCCCTTGCTACTATAAAAAATGTCTTTCCAAATTATATTTTGGGACTTTTTATAGTGACAGTATTTGTCATGGTCCTTACATTTTTTATTTACAAGTTAATAGTAAGTTTACGAAAAAAATAAGACGAGGCTCCTTTACCTCGTCTCTTTTAATTTTCTGAAGCTATAGTATTATAAGTTAGGGCAACTAAAGCGCCACCTATAATATTTCCAATAGTTACAGGTATTAAATTTTTAAGAATTAATGCAAAAGTAAAATCTGAATTTAACATTTTTGCCAAGGCAAAGCAAGTCATATTTGCAACACTATGCTCGAAGCCAAGGCTTACAAAGGCAAGTATGCACCAAAAAATTAAAATTAATTTTGCTGAATCAGAAATTTTTCTTGAGCAAATTAAAACTGCAAGGCAGACTAAAATGTTACACATAATTCCCTTGAAAAGCAGTGGAAGGAAGTCAAAGCTCGTCTTTCCAGTGGCAAGTTTTAATAGGGCTTCATTATATTCAGGGGAAACGCCAGTCATTTTAAATAAAAATGAAATTAAAACTGAGCCCAAAATATTTCCAAGATAAGAAAAAATTAAAATCTTTAAAAGACTTCCAGTGTCAATTTTTTTATTTAATCTTCCAACTGTTGTCACAAGGACATTTCCTGTGAAGAGTTCTCCGCCTGCAAAGACCACAAAGGATAGGGCAAGGGAGAAGACAAAGCCGTTAATAAATTTTACGACAGGTATGGGCAGAGGAGAAAAGACACTAGCTGATAGAGTCATTATGAGCATGCCCATGCCAATAAAAAATCCTGCAAGTATGGAAGCAACCATGTACTTAAAAAGAGAGCCTTCAAGTAAATTTTTCTTCGTGTTTGCAGAATTTGTAAGTCCACTTATTATATCTTTATACATAACACACCTCTTTTTTTATTCCACTAAACATTATACCAAAAAGAGGCGGTTTTTCAATTGGTGAAAGTATCTTTATCTTGGTCTAAGATAAATTTTTTCGAATCAAGGGCAGTAACTATTATTTGCACAAGAGGCATTAGAAGGTTAAAGAATAAAAATGGAAGATAGTGAACAGTGGAAACTCCAAGGACTGATGTCATATAAGCACCACAAGTGTTCCAAGGGACCATAGCTGATGTAACTGTTCCACCTGACTCAAGTGTAGATGATAAAAGTTTTGGATCCAAATTCCTATCTCTATATTCATTTTTAAACATTCTGCCTGGTACAACTATGGAGATGTACTGCTCAGGCATAGTTGCATTTGTGAAAAAGCAAGTGAGAATTGTGGCAGTGACAAGACCCACAGTGGACTTTACCTTGCCAAGGAATTTTTTTACTATTGCTTCAAGTATTCCCGTCTCTTCTGCAATTCCACCAAACATCATGGCGATAATAGTAAGGGAAATGGAAGACATCATGTTGTTAAGTCCGCCAGTAGTTAAAAGTTTATCCACTGACTCAAGACCAGTTTCAGACACAAAACCATTTAGGGCAGCAGATAATATGTCGCCAAAATTTACTTTTTGATAAAGAGGTCCCATAATGGCAGCTGCAATTATGCCAAGGCTAATGCCAGGCACTGCAGGAACTTTTTTTGCAATAGAAAGTATTACAATAAGGGGCGGAATCAAAAGAACTGGAGAAATATTAAAATTATTTTTTAAGCCTTCAGTAATCATAGTTACGCTAGACAAATCTGCAGAGCTTCCCCTGTATTTAAGTGATAAAAACCCGAAAATGAGTAGGGTCAATACATAGGTAATAATTGTTGGCTTTAACATTGCCTTGATGTGAGTGAAGACATCAGTGCCTGCCATTGCCGGTGCAAGGTTTGTTGTATCAGATAGGGGACTCATCTTGTCGCCAAAGTAGGCGCCAGATAAAACTGCACCTGCTGTTATTGGTGCAGGTATGCCAAGGCCACTTGCTATGCCCATGAGGGCTATACCCATAGTGCCTGCAGTGCCCCAACTTGTTCCCGTAGCAAGAGAAGTTATTGAAGTGATTAAAACTGTTGCCACAAGAAAAATTGATGGCTTTAAAATCATAAGTCCGTAGTAGATCATAGTTGGCACAACGCCAGCTAAAATCCAAACGCCAATTAAAACTCCAATGATGGCGAGAATTATTATGGACTGCATGGCTTGTGAGATTCCCTTTATCATGGAGTTCTCAATAAATTTCCAGGAGTAGCCAATTTTTAGGGCGACAAGAGAAGCTATTAAGACCCCGATAAGCATGGGGATGTGGGGACTTTCTTCGTACTTTATAATACTTATGAACATAATTATAACTAGAGAGAGGAAGGTAAATAGAGCTTCAGAAAAATTTGCCTTCCTTATTTCTCTGTCGTATTTTTTTATATTTTTATTCATTTAACACCTCGTGAATAAATAGAAAAATTTAACATATTATATCATTAAAAGAATGATAATAAAAGTTTTAGTTAGCTGATAAAGATGTTATACTATAAGGGAATGGAGGAAGTTATGGAATTAAAAGATACAATTCGCGCAATAAAAGATTATCCAAAGGAAGGAGTCATCTTTAGAGATATTACCACTCTTTTAAAGGACAAGGACGCCTTCCAAAAAGCTGTAGATGAAATGGCAGAAAAAATAGATGTTGATGTAGACAAGATAATTGGCATTGAAGCAAGGGGATTTATTTTTGCTTCAGCCCTTGCCTATAAACTCGACAAGGGTTTTGTGCCAGTGAGAAAACCAGGCAAGCTTCCTTGGGATAAGGAAAGAGAATCCTATGAGCTTGAATACGGCGAAGACTCAATTGAAATTCACAAGGACGCCCTAGAGCCTGGCGAAAAAGTTGTAATAGTTGACGACCTTCTTGCCACTGGCGGCACAGCCAAGGCCTCTGTAAATCTTGTGGAAAAGCTAAAGGGAGAAGTGTCTTCCATAATCTTTTTAGTTGAACTTGAAGATTTAAAGGGAAGAGAAGTTTTAAGTGGCACAAGGGTAGAATCAATTATAAAATATTAAGAGATAAAAATTTATTATCTCTATTAAAGAGACTTAAAATATTTTATGAATTAGTATTATATTTTTTCTTGTTTTAAAAGATTTGATATTATAAAATCAATAAATGAATAAATAAACTTATGGGAGCAATTTGCTGAGAGGAGTTAAGACTCGACCATCTTACCTGCTAGGATAATGCCTTGGC
>QWCQ01001081.1_pt1 | contig 11735 bp, 13 predicted proteins | sample 1972701 | NCBI WGS metagenome assembly QWCQ01 (sample SAMN09866704, study PRJNA288562) | Human gut metagenome isolate pre4_stool, whole genome shotgun sequencing...
GATGATACTCTCCCTTACTGGGATGCTGGGAAAGTAGGTCACTGCGGACTTTGTTTTTATACTATTTATTACTTACTACAATATTTATTTTTAAATAACCTATCTAGTAAAATTGAATTTAAACATTTTTATCAAAATTTGTTAAATTAAATTTTAAATACTTTTATTTTATTTTGGATTTAGTACACTTGACCTCTAGTAAAAGAGCTTTAAATTATGATTTTAAAGACTAAAACAAGTATATTTATTGTTCAGGAATTTTAAGTATGAATTTAGGTATAGATATTGTTGCTTAGATATAGAATTAGTATAAATGGCTGAAATTTATAATATCTCTAGAAATATTATAAATAAAATCATAAAACATATAAGAATTTTAATTATTTATAATGTAGAAAATATCTAATATGCTAAATAATATATGCTAGTTTAGAATATATTAATAATTCTTTTATATACTAAATTCATATTATTTTTAAAGGATATATTTATGAAAAGACTGCTGTTATTATTTGTTTTTAGTTTTAGTTTGTTGTTCGGTGCTGTAAATATAAACACTGCTTCCAAGGAAGAACTTATGACTCTTAAGGGTATTGGAGAGGCTACAGCAGAAGCTATAATAGAATATAGAAAAGAGAATAAATTTACAAAAATAGAAGATATTAAAAATGTAAAAGGCATAGGTGATAAGAAGTTTGAATCAATAAAAGAAGATATTGAAGTTAAGGATAATAAGAAGTAATTTTAGGAATATTGCTTTATTTTATTAGATAATATCACTTCTGTGGGCTTAAGCCACATAGACACTTTAAATTTGTACTCTTAAGGTGTCTATAGTTTTTATAAATTGTATTTATGATATAGTTTGAATTTAAAATATATAAAATTAACGAATAGGACTATATTGTCTAGAGTTGATTTACATGGTTTGATACGCAGTGCCGTTTAGGTGATTATTTCTTAACATTCATCAAATTTTTTATGCTTTTCTTTTTTATAATTTTTTGAATTTTTAAGCTTATCGAGTAAATTTGCCTTTTTTAAAAGCTCATCTTTATTTTTATTTTGTATTACTGAATTAGCGAAATTTTCTAAAGCTTTTGTGTACGGGTCATTTAATAAGACCGGCTCTACTTTTTCTAATATTTGTGTATTTTTTTCAACTCTTTTTCTAAAAATTTCATCATCAAAATCTTCTCTCTTTAAAATATTAATGGCTGATTTTACAAACCTATCAAGAGCTCTTAAGTATTTTACTCTTTTATTTTTTTCATTTATTTTCAAATATTTTCCTTAGGATAATTAAAATAACGCTTCACTCATTTGCTTTGGAATATCAAGTCCCATTATTTTTAAAATTGTTGGTGCGACATTATTTAATCCACCATTTTTGATTTTGCTGACTTCATTTGCTATTACAAAGCAAAATACATCAAAAGTGGTATGATTTGTTAAAATTTCGCCATTTTTATCTCGCATTGCTTCACAGTTTCCATGGTCTGAAATTTGAATATAGGCATAATTTTGCTTTTTTGCAGCTTCTAGTATATTTCCTATACATTCATCAACAGCTTCGACAGCTTTTATAGAGGCCTCATAATTTCCAGTGTGTCCAACCATATCACCATTTGCAAAATTTACTACAATAAAATCAAATCCATCATTTATTCCATTTATTACATTTTTGCAAACATCATAAGCACTCATTTCTGGCTTTTCATCATAGGTTTTTACTTTTGGACTTGGTACTAAAATTCTAGTTTCATTTAGGCATGGCTCTTCAGTTCCTCCATTAAAGAAAAACGTCACATGTGCATATTTTTCGGTTTCAGCAGTGTGAAGTTGTCTTAAGCCAGCATCTGCAATAGTTTGACTTAAAGTATTTTTAATTTCCTCGTTTTTAAAAAGAATCTCAAAATTAAAATTGTCATCATATGAAGTCATGGTTATGATATTTTTTATATTATAATCTCTTTTAAATTCATTAAAACTCTCATCGCCAAATGCCATACACATCTCTCTTGCACGGTCACTTCTAAAATTTATTATAATCACACCATCATTTTCTTTAATACCGCCAAAATCTTTAAAACTTGCAGGTTTTATAAACTCATCGCTAATTTTTTTATTATAAGAAATTTCTAAATAATCAGATGGTTTTATATCAAGTTTATTTTTGTTTTGTGCCACTGTATCATAAAATTCTTTAATTCTATCCCATCTATTATCTCTATCCATAGCATAAAATCTACCACTAATGCTTACTAAATTTGCATTTTTTTCAAGTTTTTTTATAAAATTTATGCCGCTTGTTGGAGCCACATCACGTCCATCGGTTATTGCGTGCGCAAAAACTTCGCAACCATTTTCTTTTGCAAATTTACACATAAAATCAAAATGATTTAGGTGAGAATGTACCCCGCCATCACTATAAAGCCCAATAATATGTATTCTTTTATGTTTTTCTAATAAATTTAGTAAAGTCTTATTTTGTTCTAGTGAGCCGTTTTCTATTGCTCTGTCTATTTTAACTAGGTTTTGGTATAAAATTCGCCCACTTCCAATGCTCATATGTCCAACTTCACTATTTCCCATTTGTCCTTTTGGAAGACCTACAGCCTCGCCAGAAGTTTTTAAAAGTGAATTTGCACTGTTTTCAAACAGCCACTCATAATTTGGTTTATTTGCATTGCTGAATGCATTAAATTCATTGCTTTTATTAAATCCAATCCCATCAGTTATAACTAAAACTACTTTTTGCTTCATCAAAACCTTCTTTAAAATAATTATCTAAGCAACATTATAGTAAAATTACCCTTTTAAATTTTTAAAAGCTGTCAAAAGGTGTTTGATGTTTTATTTTTTATATGAATTTTTTAATATTAACATATTTAGCTATATTACTGCAAGAGCTGGACTCGCATTTTTTATATCATTTTTTATGACTATTTTTTTAATGCCAAAATTTATAAAATGGGCAAAAGTAAAAAAAGCAAATCAGCCAATTTACGATCTTGCTCCAAAATCTCACAAGTCAAAAAATCACACTCCAACAATGGGCGGAATAGTTTTTGTGGGAAGTTCTATTATCGCCTCGTTTTTATGTGCAAAACTTACAAATATTTATGTGTTATCAGCCCTTATGACTCTTGTATTTTTTTCATATATTGGTTTTAAGGATGATTTTTCTAAAATTGCTGGTAAAAAAAACGAAGCAGGTTTAAAGGCTAAAACAAAATTTAGGCTTCAAATTTTATTTTCTTTAGTAATTGCTCTAATTTTATTTATGTTTTCAGGGCTTTCTAGTGAAGTTTTTATTCCATTTTATAAAAATTCCATAATTGATTTAAAGTATGGCGTTATACTTTTTTGGGTTTTAGTTATTACGGCTAGCTCAAATTCTGTAAATTTAACTGATGGACTTGATGGCTTAGCTACTATTCCTTCAGTTTTTGCTGTGCTTACATTGGGTGTTTTTATCTATCTTAGCGGGCATGCACTTTTTAGCGAATATCTGTTTTTGCCGAAGGTAAGTCTAGTTGGCGAAGTTGTGGTTGTTTGTGCTGCACTAATTGGCTCAATGCTAGGGTTTTTGTGGTACAATTGCCACCCAGCTGAAATTTTTATGGGAGATAGTGGAAGTTTAAGTGTTGGAGCCTTTATTGGATATAGTGCAATTATAAGTAAGAATGAATTTTTACTTATGTTGGTTGGATTTATATTTGTTGCTGAGACATTAAGTGTAATTTTACAAGTTGGAAGTTTTAAAATTTTTAAAAAAAGAGTTTTTTTGATGGCGCCTTTACACCATCATTTTGAGTTAAAAGGCTGGGTTGAAAACAAAATAATTATAAGGTTTTGGATAATTGCATTAATTGCAAATATTATTGCTCTAGCCTCTATAAAATTAAGGTAGTATTATGAGAAAATCGCTTTTTGGTTATGGAAAAACAACTAAGGCAATTGCAAGAAATGTCAAATTTAATGGTGGTTGGGATATTTATGATGATAAATTTATTGAAATTTCAAAAGATAATCTTGGAAATAATTTACTTCCAGTAAGTGAGTTTAATCCGTTAAAAAGCACTCTTGAAATCCCAAGTCCAGGTTTTCCAAGGACTCACGAATTAGTAAAAAAAGCTAAGAATTTAATAAGCGAGTACGACTATTTTAAAGATACACCCCCTGCTAAAATTTGGATAAGTGGAACAAATGGTAAAACTACAACCACGCAAATGGCTGGACTTGTTTTAAAAAATAACGGTGCAGTAATTGGTGGAAATGTTGGTGAGCCTTTGGCAAATTTAAATGAATTAGCTAAATTTTGGATACTTGAAACAAGTTCTTTTACAATTTACTATACTAAATTTGCAGCCCCACGAATTTATGCCCTACTACCAATAACTCCAGATCATATAAGCTGGCATGGAAGCTTTGAAGAGTATGAAAAGACAAAATTAAAACCATTGAGTATGATGGGTGAAGGTTCAGTTGCCATTATTCCTAAAAAATACGATGGCATTAAATCAAAAGCAAAAATTTATTTTTATGAAGATGAAAGTGACCTAGCTAAAATTTGTGGTGCAAATTTAAAAGATGTCAATTTTAAAGTACCATTTTTAATGGATGCATTGCTTGCCTTGTGTATAGAAAAATTTGCTACAAATAGTTTAAATTTAGATCTTTTAAGCACATTTAAAATTGATAAAAATAGGGTTGAAGAGTTTAAAGATAGTAAAAATAGACTTTGGGTCAATGATACAAAAGCCACAAATTTAGATGCTGTTATTCAAGCTCTAAAAAGATATAAAGATAAAAAAATTCATTTAATTTTAGGCGGAGATGATAAAGGCGTTGATTTGACACCTTTATTTGAAAATTTTAAAGGTTATAATTTAGAAATTTATGCGATTGGCTCAAATACTTTAAAAATTTTAAATTTGGCTTTGAAATTTAACATTAAAGCATATAAGTGCGAGTTTTTACAGGATGCTGTAAAAAACATAGATATAAATTTAAAAAATGATGAAGTTGCACTTTTAAGTCCAGCTTGCGCGAGTTTAGATCAGTTTAGTTCATATGAAGAGAGAGGAAATCTATTTAAAAAATTTGTTCAAGAACTATAAATTTTCAATAATTTAATAAAATTTAACCTTATTTTAAGATTGGTTTATATATAATTATAATTCTTTTTTCAATGGTTGGATAGCTCAGTCGGTAGAGCAGCAGACTGAAAATCTGCGTGTCGGCAGTTCGATTCTGCCTCTAACCACCATTCTCGCGTTAGTTTTTATGCATTTGCTTTATGTTTATTCTAGGAGATAATAAATGCCTTCCACTAATTTGCAAAAAATCAACGAGTTACTTTTTGACGCAAATTCTCAATTAGATGAAGTAAAAGAGCTCTTAAAAACTGCTTCAGACAAGGAAGTTTTCGATCTTAAAGTCCTAAAATTTGACATTTATTGCCAAATAAAAGATTTAGAAGCCAAAAAAATCAGAGAAATCCTAAAAGAAAATAAAATAAAACCAAGTTCTGATTCTAACTCTTATACCCTGGAAGAGATTGGTATTGTCCTTGGAAATATAACAAGAGAACGTGTCAGGCAAATTCAAGATCAAGCTATAAAAAAGATGAAGCATCCAAAATTAATTAAAGAACTGTATGATTATATAAAAGACTAATTTAGCTTATAAAATTTTCTAACTTAGTTTACAAATTTGTTTCAAATCAAAAGTTCTTAAATTTATAAACTAAGCTAATTTTAGCTATAATTAACTTTCATATAATTACATATTTTGGAGAATCAAATTTGCAAGAAAAAAAGATAGTAGATTTAGAAAAAGCACTAAATGATAAATACCCAAAACTTTTCACAAAATATCCTAAATTTATTTCAAATTTGCTCATAGGCTTATTAAAAAAACTCTTTTACGAAGATAGATTAAATGAATTTATATTAAAAAACAAAGATGCAAGAAATAAAGAAATAATTGATAGATTTTTAAAATCCATAAATTTTACTTATAAAATAGATAATATTTCACTTCAAAATATCCCCAAAAGCGGTCGAGTGATATTTATCTCAAATCATCCACTTGGTGGACTTGACGCTTTATCTTTGATGCATTTAATAAATGGCGTTAGAAAAGATGTTAAAATTTTAGCAAATGAGTTTTTAATGAAACTTGATCCAATTAGTGATATGCTAATTCCAATTGATAATATCTCAAATCAGAGCTCTCGTGAGGCTATAAAATCAGTTGATGAGCATCTTAAAAATGAAGGTGCGATTATTATATTTCCAGCTGGTGAGGTATCTCGTGCAAAAGTTTTTGGCATAAAGGATTTAAATTGGAAGGGAGGATTTTTAAAATTTGCTAAGAAAGCCCAAGCTCCGATTGTTCCGATATTTGTAAATGCTAGAAATTCTTCTTTATTTTATGCAATCTCGGCTATTTATAAGCCACTTGCTGGGCTTTTACTAGGTCATGAGGTTATGAATAAAAAAAATAAAAGCATAACTATAAAAATAGGTGAAATGATACCTTATAAAAATTTAATTTTGCCTGAGATAAAATCTCCAGATAATACATTAAAACTAATTCAAAGGCACCTTTATAATATTGGAAAAAATAGAAAAACTATTTTTAAAACTCAGAGATGTTTGGTTGATAAGGTTGACATAAATGAAGTCTATGACGAGGTTTTAAAAGGTTTAAATTTAGGAAAAACAAGAGATGGCAAGGAAATTTATCTTTGCAAAACTCCAAATAAATCAGCACTTCTTACAGAAATTGGAAGGCTTAGAGAACTTACCTTTAGAAGAGTTGGTGAGGGAACTGGAAAAGAGTGTGATGTTGATGAGTTTGATTTATACTACGAACATTTAGTTTTATTTGACACAGAGATAAAAGAGATAGTTGGAGCCTATAGAATCGGTGTTGCAAACGAAATAAATCCTACTTTAGATAGCAAAAAACTTTATACTCAAACACTATTTAGTTTTAAAGATGAAGCTAAATTTTTGCTAAAAGACTCAATTGAACTTGGCAGAAGTTTTGTTCAGCCAAAATTTTGGGGTACAAGGGCACTAGATTATTTGTGGTATGGAATTGGTGCTTATATTAAAAAATTCCCAGAGACAAAGTATATGTTTGGACCTGTTAGCATAAGTGCAAACTACCCAAAAACTGCAAGAGATATGATGATTTATTTTTATAAAAAACATTTTACTTCTAAAAAAGAAATAGTAGTTTCTAAAAACAGATATTTTATTTCTCAGGCTGAAAAAGAGGAGTTAGATATTTTGTTTTGTGGACAAAGCTATGAAGAAGATTTTAAAATCTTAAAAGAAAGTTTGGCAAATTTTGATTTATCAGTTCCGACTTTGTATAAACAATATAGCGAACTTTGCGATGAGGGCGGTGTTGAGTTTTTAGATTTTGGTATAGATACAGATTTTGAAGATTGCGCTGATGGATTTATTTTGGTTCAAACAGACAAGATAAAAGAAGCAAAGAGAAAAAGATATATTGGTGGCTTGGATTAATTCCAGGCTTCTTAAATTTTTTATATTTTTAGCTGTATGGCTTAAATTATAAAAAGCATTAAAAAATAGTAAATGGTGGTTCACTATCACTCTTACAGATAGTTGCAAATGCCTTTATATAGGTGTTTTATATCTTTTAATTATTTCAGGGTTACATCAAAGGTTACCTATTAACTTTTTGTTAAAACAAATCTATTTTTAAAAATTTACTTATTTTATCCTATTTTTTTATAAATTTCAAAATGAATTAGATAATACAAAACATTTAACCCTAATATTTTACCTTTTACCTCCTTATTGCTCCTAGATATGAAAAAATTAAGTGATGAAATGTTATACTTTTATTCAAAAAGAAAGGAATGCTATGGAGTTGATGAAATCTACAAATAAATAGAAGCTAGGCTTTAATAGAATAATTATAACTTTTTTATCAGAAAATGATACAATAAGAGGAAGTTATGGGGTGTGGAAAGATAGTTTAAATACCGAAAGAAAAGGTATTTTCAAAATAACAAAAATAAATGTAATAGAATAAAGGAAAAAAAATGAAAAAAACATTAATTTTAGGAACAATTTTAGGAGTGTTTTTGACTGGTTGTCAAGTACCAGATCAATTAGCAAATTTTAAGTTACCAGACTTATCAATGCCATCAGCAACATCATCATCAACAACTAAAAATTCTATAAATAATGAATATGATGGAAATAAAGCATTAGCAAAATTTGATGTAAATAACATGAATAGAGCAAAATGTATAGAACTTAAACAACTTAATAAAAAATTTGAAAAAAAATATTGTGAAGTATGGTATGCACAAGAAGATGCTTATAATAATTCAAGAAGAGCTAGAGCCACCTATGAAGAAAAAGTAAAATCAACTAACCTATTAATGATGAATACAGATAGATTAGATTTAAACGAATATCAAAAATTTAAAGATTTAAAAAGAATTTGTAAAAATAAAATAGGTTTTGATTGGTATAGTCTATATCATTGCCCAATGAGAGCAAAATACTAAGAAAAAATAAAAAAACAAATAGAAAAAAAATAAAGGAAAAAAATGAAAAAAGTATTAATTTTAGGAACAATTTTAGGAACATTTTTAGTTGCTTCACAAGCCAAAACAAATTTATCAGAATATGATGCAAACAAAACACTAGCAGAATAAAAAAATAATATGGAGCTAACACTAAATGAGTCTAAATTTTTAAATAGTCTAAATAGTAATGAGAAAGACATTATAAAACAACAAGAGCCTTGCATTTTTTCAGAAAGTGAGATCAAGGAAAATTTAAATAAAGCAGTTAAAGAAATTGAAAATAAAACAGCTACTTTATATACAAAAGAAGAAATTGATAAGCAGATAAAAGCAAGGCTTTAAATATGACTATAAAAATAGAACCAAGAAAGTAGGAGTTCAAAATGCAATTAGATCCTTTACTAAAAAAACATAAAAAAGACATTGATAATTTTTTAGAAGAGCAAAGTTTTGATTTTAAAAACTATGATGATTTTATTGAATATATTCAGCTTAGAGGTATGATTAATTCTAATATTAAAGCAATAAACAGAATAATTTTCACTAAAGCGAATTTAAAAAAAATTTATCAAGAATATGAAAACCCAATTAAAAAATTTTGTAAAGAGCAAAATTTAACTTACAAACAACTAGGGGAGCTTATAGGGTATGGGGAAGAAGCGATTAGCAAAGCTTCAAGGACTGGAAATATTTCTCTACAATTAAAGACAGCACTAAATCTATTTAAAGAAAATATTGAACTGAAAAAACAAATAAAAGCACTTAAAACACTAATAAAATAACTTAATTTCCATAAAAAAAGATATTAAATACGTTTTTAATTGACTTTTTACAAATTAAATACTATAATCCTTTTAATATATTAGAAAATAAAAGCAAAAGTTAGAAAATATACTCTAATTCTTGCAAAAAAGGATAAATAATGTCAATAAAAAAACAAAAAGGCAAAATGCCTGAACTTGCTTCTAGTGAGCCAAATATTCTCTCCCCAAATGATCTGATGGTTAATTATGGAATTTCAATCGCAACTCAAAATCGGCTTCGACTTAAAAAAAGACAAAAAAACGATCAATATCCAATTCCATACATAAAAATCGGAAAGAGAATAATCTATCAAAAAGATCAGATAGAGAAATGGATCGAAAATCTTCAGAAACAAAATTCAATTGTCTATTGAAGAATATATGAAATATAAAAAATATATGTAATGCAGGATAACTAATTACCCTTTTTGCTAACAAAAAGGGTAATTAGCACAAAAAACGGCTTACGCCTTGGGAAAACAAAGGAAAATTAAATATGAAAATCAAGGGAATTTTTGAAAATATTTTCGGAAAAAAAGAAGAAGAAATTCAACAAACAAAAGAAAAAATTGTAGAAGAAAAGAACAAAAATCTAACACAAATTTTATCAAACGAACTAAAAAAGACAAAACAAATAAATGTTAGGTTCTCACAAAAAACTATAAATTTAATTACCCAAAAAATAAAAAGAATAACAAATAAAAACAACCTTTCAAATAGTGAGATAATAAATTTCATAGTTGCCTATTTTTTAGCCGATGAATTTCCACAAGAGCCAATAAAAATACTAAGCAGAAATAAGAAAAAATATAGACTAACTTTTCAATTAACGCAAGAAGAAATTGAATATCTTTTCAATATTTGCGTAAAAAAGGGAATAAGTATAGAACAAAGTTGCTTTCAAATTTTGCAAAATGGAATAGGAAAGGAAGCTCGAAACAAAATATATCAACTTTTGATGAGCAAAATACATGGAATATCACAAAATCGAGAAGAAAAGAAATTTTTAGAAAATTTAAAAGAATTAAAAGAAGTAGGACTAAGAATTAGAAACTTACAAAATTATATATATTTCAAAATTTTAAATTCAAATGAATTAAAAGAAAAATTTGAAGAAACGCTACAAGAAATAACAGAAATGAATGATCAAATAAAATTCATAACAAAGTTCTTGAAAAGGATATGAAAAATGGCTGATTTTTGGGAGGATATTTGGAAAGGCGTTGAAAGACAAAGAAAAATTCAACAAAGAGAACAAAGGCAAGAAACAAAATCATCGTCAAGTAAAGGAAGAATATCAGGGGGAAGAAGTAGAGGATATTTTTCATCGGTTAGAAGAAGCGGAAGAAAGACCCAAGGAATGGGAAGAACAAGTAGAATTTCATCGAAAGGCTACACTCATCAAACTAGCGTAGTCGTGAAAAAAATTCATCCGAATTCGGCACGATATAACAATGCAAAAACTATCGCAAATGCCCTTAATTACATAGCAGGGTTATCATCAGAAGCCGAGCAAAAAAACGAAAATGTAAAATTGACATACCTAAATGGTTATGATAAAACCCCCCTTACAACCCAAGAAAACCAAAAAGAATTTGTAGAAAACTTTTATCAAAATTTAAAAGCAGATGTAAATATTCCAAGCCAAGAACAAGCCGAACAAAACCCAAGAAAGAACCCACCATTAGTGCAACACATAATTTTTTCTTTGAACGCAAATACAACGCAACAAGGAAAAGAAATTTCAAGGGAAGAAATAGCACAATTAGAAGAAAGAGCGATTATAAGGCTAACGCAAGAAAACGAACTTTTGCGAAATCACGCAATACTTATAGCACAGCACAGCGAACAGCGAGGACAAGAAGAAGAATATACAAACGGAGTGCATTTCCACATTTTAAAATCTAACTATAATAACGCTACAATGGAGCTTGAGAGGGATTTTTGGACAAAAGAACAAATCAGAAATCTACAAAGGGAATTCGCCATAAATTGCCAAAAAATGGGCTTAGATGTCAAAATTCCAAAAGAATTTGAAAAAAAAGGCGAAGAAATCAGCGAAAAGCAAAGACAAACACAAAACCTATCAAAAGACCTACACAAAGTTAAAAGCATTGAATTTTTTAAAAACGGAAAAATAAAGAGTATTGTTTTAGAGAACTTATCAAATGGCGAAATTTTTCAGCGAAATGACCGAGATATAGGGCGTTTTATGGAAGAAAACGACATTAAAATAGATGATGAATTTAAGGCTGATTTAAGAATTGAAAAAAAAGTAAATGCGAGGGGAAAAGAATACACGACCTACAAATGGGAATTAAGCAGGGAAATTCAAAAAG